>SDBU01004786.1_pt1 | contig 16461 bp, 17 predicted proteins | sample 2277071 | NCBI WGS metagenome assembly SDBU01 (sample SAMN10397929, study PRJNA504765) | marine sediment metagenome | isolation source: marine sediment core GS08_GC12, 126 cmbsf | place: Arctic Ocean: Gakkel Ridge, Loki's castle | collected 2008
ACGCGATGAAGAGTACCTTCGCCTGAAGATCCTGACCTGTATGCTCCAGCCGATATGAAAAACAACCCATAATCACCCACTCACTTTGGAGATGAGCCTTATAAATTCATAGATACAAGAACCAAACAACTAGCTTAGGGTAGTATTCGCGCTTTGTTTCCGGAACCGAGAGAACAGTATTAACATCGCGAACGTCACGCACGATACAGCTACTCCAAACACTGATGGATCAAATGTATTCAAAAACTGGTATGTATCCTCTGCAAGAAAGGCAATACCAAAATCGCTATTTAAATAAAGGATTGCCTTATACAATAGAGTCGCTGCAGTAGCTATAATCATTGTGTAGAAGATGTTAGAATTGAGTGATTTAGACTTTCGTTTAACAAAAACTCCGATTATCACAGGCAATATTACTGCTGGAGCCCAGATATGGTAAGTGAGCAGCAACAGACCAATAATGTCCGGCCACAGGATTGCTATCAGAATAGCTGTGAGTCCTAACGCAACAGAGCATATTCTGGCCAGGCGTAGCATGCGACCATCACCATTATCCTTCCAGCCCAGTTGATGTTCGAATAGATCCTTAACAAAAATAGCTGTCGATGAATTGAGAGCCGAATCAGCCGATGACATAACGGCCATCAGCAAGGCACCTATAATAAGCCCACCAATTACAGGATTGTTCAATTGTTGCACAACCATCGGTAATGCCTGTTGTGGGTCAATATCGGGAAAATGTAATCGGGCATATAGGGCTATAAAGAACAACACGACCGGAAACGTCAAAGCGAGAAACAATCCAACACCTGCGATTCCCTTCTTTGTTTCCTTGATGTTCTTACCAACGCAATAACGGGTAGCGTATCCTGGAGCAAAGGTTTCACCTAAGAGAAATGCTATGAATGTTGTTATCAAGAACAGCCAGCCCTTGCCTCCTTCCAACTTAAAGAATGCCTCAGGGATCTTTTCGGTCATTGTAGCCCAAGAGCCAATTATATCAGGGATACAAAAGCAGAGCGTGATTGCAAATCCAAGCATCAGTACAATAAACTGGTATACATCAGTATGAATAACAGCCATCAAACCACCGGCAGTGCTGTATATGACTACCATGACTCCACCGATAAGAATTGCCAATCTGAGCACATTTTGTGCGTCTGCAAATTCAGGAAGGATGGCTGATAGAACGCTGCCAAAAGCAGCCATTTGTGCCGCGATAATAAAAACAGAGAACAATAGTGATAGGATCAGCATGACAAACCTGGGGCCTTCGCCAAAACGATGTCCGAAATATCCAGCTACTGTATAGAGTTTTGCTTCTCGAAACTTGGGGGCAACATACAGCCCGGAAAAAATAAAGTGCAGATACCAGGCAGTAGAAACCAGGAGCATGAGTATGCCCCAATCATAGGTTTTACCGATTGCCCCAATTGAGGCTCCTCCACCAATGACAGTGGCTCCCATGGTACAAAAAAGGAAGAACCACCCTATGTTGCGACCGGCAACTATAAAGTCATCAGTGTTACCTATCTGCTTTGCCTTCAAGACACCCTTCGTGAAAACGAATGCCAGATATCCTATTACTACGAGCCATAATATTAACTGATCAGACATAGACTAGTTTCCTTTGAAAAACCCTTGTAATAAGTTATTTGTATCCAGGATTGCAAGCTGGACCGGAACAGCACGGTTATCATCCAACTGCTTGCCCATAATGTGATAGGTCTTACCTTTCGGCCAGAATTCTGCTATCCAGTTATCCATCTGATCATAACTGTACCAGTGCGACTCGTAATCTGTATACGTCTGGATGTGCCCCGTGTCTATCACCTTCTCAACCTCTGATGCGTCGCGGGTCAGCTTTAAACCCTTATGCACCAACCTTCCGTTTTGCCCAAAAACATCGGCTATTATCGATTGATCTGCATTGCCCACAGTCTTGTACGCTCGCGGACGTAATTCATATCCTGATCTTGCATATGTGTTTGGAACTAACCAACGAGGTTGCCCACTAACGTTCATTGTTGATTCGTAGTTGTTGAGGGCATATTCCTTGACAGCTTCCTTTCGATAGGCGCTTATCAGGGCTATTCCACCAGCAGATTCAACCATTCTGCGCATCGTTTTGAATAGTTTGACAGCTCCCTCCACTCCTTGCATTACTCCAATGCTGTTACATACGTTGACAACTATCGGAACTGGACCATACGGCAGGGGAGGTAGATCAAAGGCTGATCCACATTCTAAAACCAGCAAATCGCCAATACGTGATTTTAGGCCAGCATTAACCAACTTATCGGTAGCAAGTTTTATCATCTGCGAAGAGAAATCAATGCCACTGACAGATACGAGATTATCTGCCAACTTTCTGTTGAACCTGTAGTTCTTCTTAATTAACCGATTGTTGGGTTCTAACTTACCCTTAAGGTGAGATAAATCGTTCAATCTGGTTGTCTTAAGTCCATATCTGAAGTGTATGCGAGCAGAGCCACAGCCTATATCATACAGAGATACTTTACGCCTGTTGGACGTGAGCAGGTGCTGCAATATGCGATCTAGTAGATCTTCTTCAAACTCTTCGTAAGCTTTTATGTCCGGATGGCCATTGACAACGTGCATCTCATATGAGTCAGCACATCTATCCCATACTCTTTGATCACGTCTATAGGTCTGAATCAGGTTTTCGTCTCTATACTTTGCCAAACTGAATCCCCAATCTCTTTGGTCGGTTTTGTGAGAATCTTGTTAGAACAGTAAACTGTTTCATTCAGGATGATCTTCCGTCGCTGCCTCAATGGCGGGTTCTACTTCCAAAAGCTCTGACTCGGAAAGATTCTCAAACTTGTCGAGCGAAGGTGTGACTATTTTTTCTATGTACTTGCCACTCATGAGACGAAGTAAAGCCGCATAGTTTAACCGAAACTTGATGGTATCACCAACATTTAACCCACCTTGATCGTCGCCGATATTCACAACAGTGACATCACTGCTGGCACCCGCAATATGATGTCCGGAGTTAACGGGTGTTAGCCCTGTGATCTCTGTATCCAGTTGACCGACGCTTACCAATGCTCGAAAACCTCTTTGCCCCGGAGACAAGTTTCCATTGACCTGATCCGAATCAAAAGGAGTCATGGAAATGGTTTCCGCAAGTGGTACCAGTCCTTTTTCTTTGATCTCTGCGATCTCGGCCTCAAGGATGATGGCGTCATCTTTCAGCCCGGGTAAGGTTCCACCATTAATTAGATCAGTCCCCAGGAAAATTGCTTCGCCAATACGGAAGTGATTGATCGCTTTGGGTAGCGTGCCCTCCAAGAGCAGTGGAAGTACTGCTGAAGATCCTGCTGAGATTAATTGTAATTTGCGTTTGAACTTTAACTCAAGAAGCTCTCGGTATAGAGCTAGCTGTGTGAACTGGTCAATGTTGGGTACTACCCCAGCCAAACACCCGAGATTAGCCCCAATACCTATGACTTCTATATTGGACAGATCAAAAACTGTTTCATAGAACTCTATTAGAGATCCCGGAAGAATACCCTCTCGGAGATCTCCAAGTTCAATCATGATAATTATACGTTGAACTCGGTCTATCTTTTTCGCTTCGTCATTCAGAGATATGATGACTTCTGTTTCGCTGTTCAAGCTGACATCTGCCAAGCTTACGACATCCTTCACTGCCGACAAATCTGCCACTCTCAGGTACCAAGTCTCAAGGTCTGGTGTGATTTTCTCAATCGCTCTTAGGTTTGCCAATCGTGAATCGCCCATCGACTTGATGCCCAACGACTGCAAAGCGGTCAGTGTGCTAGTGTGGCCGCAAAGGACTTTTGTTACTACTGTCCAACTCGCCTGATGTTTGTCCATCCATCCCTTGATAACCTTGATGTTATGCCTTAGCCCTTGAAGATCAATAGTAACGCGGTTCACTTGATAAACCTCATTTCGGCATACTTACTTGTCATTCCGAGCCGCTCATAAAGTCGTTTGGCAGGATTATCGTATTCAACGTGCAACTTCACATCACCATCAGCAATCTCAAAGGAACGTTTGATGATTTGCGCACCAACACCTTTGCCACGGGTAGATGGATCAACAGCCACCATCAGGAGAAGATTCTCCGGGATGTATCCTTTCATACCAGTGCGTAACATAAGCAATGCACCCACAACTTTCTGATCTATCTCTGCAATTAGTACAAAACCCGGTTCTCCAATACTTGGTGACAACGCATCAATGATGCCCTGTCTAACTTCTGCAAGTGGATCTTCATATGGTTTGAGACTCTCATAAAGGAATTTGGCCAAATCGTTAATATTGGACCAAGATGGAAAGTCATCAAATTGGCGTAACTCATGTATAGTTACCTTTGATTCTTTGTTAATGGCAACTGGTTTTGTAGACGCCATATCGTCATCAATCATATCGTTCATTTTCCCATACTCCTGTTCTTACGTCTAACCACCGGACACTACAAAATGCAGGTTACGAGGTATTGGTTTTCTAAATCTATCATCGCCTGTTTTAGATCTTCTTCGAGATGATCACCGGTATAGCGAACACCGTACTTAAGTTGACCACCTGTGATGCGTTCCTTCCAGGAGGGATCATTAACAAGCGATTCGATTGTTGCTTTGATGTTCGTGGTGTACCTGACTCCAACCAAAATACATGCGCCTGTTTCTCTGACATGCACTATTGCGCAGAGCCCTGGAACATTTTTTAGCTCATTCGTGGAATGTAATGGACCATAAAACTCGTAATCACCGATCTTCATTTTCAGATATCCTCTCTCTCCTAGTCTCAACTTACCCAGTATGGTTTGCGACCATAGTGGTCGAAGAGTTCGACCTCCAACTCACGGCTCATTGGTCTAGCCGGGTCGTACGCGGGGCCGTTTTGTACCGCTTTCGCAGGTAGATCCACGAAACATTTGGGACTATCGTCATTGGTCAGTTTAATCCAGTCTGTCGATAAGATCACCTTCCGGTCTGAAAACCACTTCCCCCTGTCCATGACCAGATATCGTACACTCCAGCAGTCATCATCCAAAAGTAAATCATCAATCACTCCAATCGGACAATCAACAGCCTCGACTCGGCAGCCGATTATGTCCCAACAACTCTTCGGGGGGGCATCACAGTCATTGTCACCTTCAACGGAAGAACACCCAGTTGCTTTCCTGTAAGAACTACTGATCATGGGGGCTGGAAAGGCAGGTAGCGGCATTGGTCTTCTCAAAGCCCAACCACAAGGAGGCTCCAAACTGATCTCAAGTTTAGCAACATAGGGGCCATTGAACGTGTCAGCTGGTTCGTTCGGTGGGTGCACGTCACTTGGGTCTTCCGAAAGAGACACAGAGAATACCCTGTCAGGTAAGAGGGGCTTCTGAAATGCTCGTCGTGAGATGAGTATTGCCCGATCTTGAAGTTGTTTCCCTACTTGAGCAACAACATGGCTGACGACCCAAGAGCGCGTGTCAATGACAAAGCCCCATACTGTTCCAATGTCCAGAGTTCTGTCTTTCATAGAGAATTGCCTGAGCATTTGGATACTATGAAACAACATTATCTCCGCCGTTTATAGTTGCGAACAAGAATTGGATAATTCTTGAACTTACTTAGTCCGTTTATCATTATTCCTTAAAGGGCTGCCCGTAGTAGTCGTACAGCTTACCCTCTATATCACGGTTAGTAGGCACCCTTGGGTCGTCATCGACATGATCTGCTAATCACTCCTTTGTTCTTTTTGGGTTTGGCCCTTGACCTTCTGGCGTTACTGCATCCGTGGAAGCAGCATCGTTTCCCACAATCGTATCCAGCTGACCTGTATCAAGGATTGGTGCTGCGTCGAGTTGCTCAGCCTCCATGAGATCAACAATCCGTTGAAGGGAAAGTGCAATTGTGGCCTGCTCCATCTCGGGTAATTGTTGAAGAGCCTTTGCTAGGTTGTCCTGCAAGGGTGATGGTGCAACTTTCGCAATCTTGATTCCTTCGTCGGAGGCCGCTACATTCACAATTCGCCTATCCTTACTATCCCGTTCCCTGGACAGCAAACCCCGTATTTCAAGTCTGTCAAGGATTCCCACAAGTGTGCTTGGACTCAGGAATATACTTTTTGAGATTGCAGCAGAGTTTAATGGCCCTTCTTCAATTACGCAGAGCAAACATATCAACTGGGGGGTTGTCAGTTGATGATTTGTCTTCAACTTGCGAGAATATATGTCAACGGCGCGCATGATCCGCCTAAGACAACGAAGAACCTGCAGATCATATCGTGCTTCTGGCACTTGGGGCAGTTTTATTGGAGATTTCGATTGTTTGTTTTCCATTTCATTCTTCCGTATTACATGTAATCAGTTGTGGAGCAACGCATTGCTCTCCGTCAGATGTTATTGTCACCATCTGAACTATTCTATTACACCAGCAATCATTTCAACGCTAATCATTTGTACAAGAAAGACCATTGTATTTGGGTTGTCAAGGGTAATTTGGGGGTTTTGGGGATCGGTGGGCAGGTGCGTAACAGGGGCACATACTTCATATTTACTTCCACATGAACATTATGGGGCGCTCTATGCAACTTGCGCCCTATTGCCTATGCTGGTCCGTCATGTAATAAGACGGAGAATTCGCTGACTCGGACTAGGCGCGAAGTTTGTTATCGCATTTTATCTCCACTTGTGTCAGAAACCTACCGTTGGCATCCAGGTGGAATGCTACCCCGTGCGGAGCACCCTATCCATTTTGACATACACCTCTTTCTAACAATTTTCTAACGAAACGAGCAAGAACAACAGATAATAGGAAGAAACACCAGACACTGTGTTCCCTGTAAGTAATTGTTATTACCACAGGTTAGAGTCTGGTGTTTTCTGTTGTTCGGACTATTGAACAGGCTCATAACCCGAAGGTCGAAGGTTCGAATCCTTCCCCCGCCACCAAATTTAAGTCCCTGAAAAGTAACGGCTTCCGGGGCTTTTTCTTTGATGGAACAACCTTCGGTTGCCGGATTTTCTAACAGTTTTCTAACAAACTTGTGGAGCGAGTCCTAAAGGGGAAAAGCAAAGGGGCAGATATTGGATTCTGTCCCTTCTCCTGATTTACTCTGGGGCTACTAATCTGATTTCTGACACCTATCAGGATGTTGGCACACATTCTATCGCCCTATCCAACTCTGTCCTGACAGCAGCGGCGATGGCTTTCTTGGTAACGGGTTTCTTAACAAAAGCACCCGCGCCGAGCTTCTGTGCATCTAATACAAGCTCTGTTTCTGAGAACCCGGATACAATAATCGCCTTCTGGTTCGGTTGAATCTCAAGAACTCGCCGGTAGGTCTCAGTTCCGTCTATTCCTGGCGGCATTATCATATCAAGGATCAGAAGATCCTGCGGGTTCTTTCGTAAGAATTCAATCGCCTTCTCTCCACTCTCGACAGTGCTGACCTGATATCCCAGTTTCTCAAGGAGCTTACTGCAAACATCACATTGGACCTCGTCATCATCGACAATCAGAACTGTCTCCGTACCACCAGTAGACTGGTCAGATTCGCCATCCTTGGCATCCTCTCGTGTAACCGGGAAATACAAGTAGAACGAAGAGCCGTGGCCGACTTTGCTGCTCAGATCCAGGTATCCACCGTGATCTTTCATCACGGAATCTACGACGCTCAGACCAAGACCAGAACCTCGTTTCTTGTCGGTAGTTTTGGAAGTGAAGAAGGGATCGAATATCTTCTCAATTATGCTCTCTGGAATGCCGCAGCCGGTATCGGATACGGTCAGTTTGACATATTCTCCCTTAGGGACGCGGCTGTACGCAATTGCTGTATCATCAACATAGTAGTTCTCAGTCTTTATCGATATCTGTCCAATCCCCTGTATTGCGTCCTGGGCATTGGCTAACAGATTCGAGATAACCCTATGAATCTGGGCTCCGCCACCCATGACATTCATCAGGTTTTCACAGAGGTCTGTTTCACAGATCACTGTGCCAGACTGACGGTCCACCTCTTTGATTGCCAGCAGTACGATCTCATTCAGATTCAGCACTTTCTGATTGTAATGACCTCTTCGTCCGAGGGTCAGGAGTTGTTGGTTGATGTCTGCGATTTGCTCAGTCGATTTTTCAATACTGCTCAGGTAAGCCAAAGCAGGATGGTCCCTGGGCAGTTCTTCTCGAATGAGCTCCGGGTAAGCCATCAGCGGCGACAACAGGTTATTGAAATCGTGGGCCACCTGCCCCGCGATTATTCCAGCCGTTTCAAGTCGGGCCGCTCTTGATTCCAACTCTTGCAGTTTTAGCCGTTTCTGAGTTTCCAGCCGAAGCTGTTCATTCGCTTTTGACAGTTCGGAAGTCCGCTCTTTTAATCAGTTCATCAAGGTGATCACGGTGCCTCTTCAATTCTGCCTCCGCCTGCTTGCGCTCGGTGATATCGATATTGTATCCTTGGAAATATTTGAAATTCCCTTTGTCATCAAATACTGGAATAGCATGACAGAAAAAGTCTCTATATTTGCCATCCTTCCTACGTAGACGGAAATAATTGTCATGCTTTGTCTTAGTCTCCCAATGCTCCATCCATAGCTTGACAGCTTCTTCCAGATCATCTGGATGAACTATTTCCGTCCACCTGTCCACTGTAAGCGGTAGGGTGGGATCTTGTCCACTATATATATACCACGCTCTGCTCAGGTAAGAATAGTGCTCGCCATCGAAAGCCCACAAATGTATAGGAGTATTGTTCAGTATCTCTCTGGACTTGGTTTCACTCTCTTCTAACGCCTGCTCCACCCGCTTGCGCTCGGTGATATCGCGGATAATCCCCTGTACAATGCCCTTCTCACGGTCGACGATCCTGGCGCTGATATCAATATCGAGTACTTCCCCGTCGGCCCTCTCGAAACGTGACTCGAAACTATGTCGCCCTTTTTCTCTGACGATTTGCAGAGGGTTATCGTCCGGCGGTTGCCACCCGTTCGGGCGAAACGAGGTGACTTCCAGGGGAAGAAGACGGTCCTTCTTATAGCCCAGAAGTTCACATGTTCGTTCATTAACGTCCAGAATCCGGCCGGCAAGGTCGTGTATGATAACAGCATGGTTGGAGTGTTCAAAAAGATCTCGGTATCGTTTCTCGCTGTCTCTCAACGCCTGCGCGTTTTGTCTTAACTCAAACTCAAGCTTATGTCGATGGAGCGCAATTTCCATCGTGGTCCGTATATCTCTATCCTCAAACGGCTTGAGCAGGTAAGCCAGCGGACCCGTCTTCTTGGCCCGTTCAACAGTCGCTATATCGGAATTGGCAGTGAGAAAAACGACAGGAATGTGGAATCGCTCCTGAATTCGTGTGGCCGTCTCGATACCATCTATGTCACCCTTGATCTGGATGTCCATGAGAATCAGATCAGGCCTGTTATTGGTAACCTGTTCAATTGCGGCTGCAAAACCACAAGTATCGACACCCAGCGGCCGTCCGCCTGAGAGAGATCGATGCCAACAACCAGAAGCGACGGTGGCGCCTCGCCGCCATCCGGAACCTTTTGACTATTGCGGACTTATGGAGTACATTCCATCGGAAGAGCAGCATTCTATCAAACAACACCTGGGTGTTTAACAGGAGACTGTTATGACCAAGCAACCGGAAATCGATATCGCGGCCGCGCACAAGTACTTTTCGGCCCACTGTTTTAATGCCGCGTGGGGATTGATCGAGAAGAAAAACCGCACGCCTCACGACGACGAAGAGATGATTCGTCTGTGTCAGGCTTCGATCTGGCACTGGACCCAGCGCGAGGACTGCACCGATAAGAATCTGTCAATCGGCTACTGGCAGGCTTCAAGAGTCTATGCGCTCTTAGGACGGGCCGATGATGCCCGCCGCTACGGACAAGCGACTCTGAATTCTGGCAAAGAGGCCGAGCCGTTCTTTGTGGCCTATGCCTATGAGGCCCTCGCCCGTGCCGAATCGGTGGCCGGGGATACGGCCAAGCGGGATGAGTATCTGGCGCAGGCGCACACGTTGACCGAGCAGGTCACCGACGCTGAGTCGAAGAAGATGCTGGAGGCGGACCTGGCGACGATTGGGTAGGCTATCACGTAGGTCAGGAGCCCTGTGCTCCTGACATGGATGTCGAAACCGCAGGGGTTTCGACCTACAAGACTGTCGGGTCACATTTTTGGCATGCCAAAATCAGGACCGGACAGAACAATACGTTGTCCAGTGGGCGACACGCATGAATGTGGTTTTTCGCCGCGCGAAGCGCGAAGAAGCCATTTATGGCTTAATGCTCAAATGGCACGTGCATGCCCTGTTGTTTTTCGGTCATGTACTTCCTGGTCATGGCCACTATCACGCCCGACAAGCCAAGCAAAGCGAACAGGTTCGGTATCGCCATCATGCCGTTGGCGATATCAGCATACGACCAAACCGCTACCAGATCGAGCCGCGCTCCCAGGAGCGTGAAGACTACATAGGCCAGCTTGTACGGCAGCTTGGCCCACGATCCAAGCACGTACTCGATCCCTTTCTCGCCATAGTATGACCAACTGAGAACAGTCGAATACGAGAATAGCAGGATACCAATTACGACCATCCACTTGCCGTAAATCGGCAGCGACTTGTCGAACGCCGCCATCGTCAACGGCGCGCTGTTGAGACCACTGTCCCACAAACCACTGGTGATGATTACCAGCGCCGTCATCGTACAGATAATGAGCGTATCGATGAACGGACCCAACATCGCCACCAAACCCTCACGCACCGGCTCTTCGACTTTGGCTGTCGAGTGCGCCATCGCTGCCGAACCCTGGCCGGATTCGTTGGAGAACAATCCGCGCCTCAGACCCCAGGTGAAGGTCATCCAGACCGTAGCCCCACCGGCGGCGCCGCCTACGGCGGCCGTCGGGTTGAACGCGTGGTAAAAGATAAGGTTGAATGCCGGCAGGATTTCGTCAACGTGCATCAACAACACCACCAGCGCCGAGAGCACGTACACCACTGACATGAACGGCACGAGATACGACGCCACATGTCCGATCCGTTTGATGCCGCCGAGAATCACCGTTGCCACCAACGACGCCATGACGATTCCGATTATCCACCGCCACATGGCGATGTTCTCCGGCGCAACCTCGAACACATCAACAAGCGAATGAGCCAGCGTATTCGACTGCACCATATTCCCGGCGCCCAGAGCCGCCACCGCTGTGCATAAGGCAAAAACCCACGCCAACGGTTTGAAGTAGCGGCCCAGACCGAGTTCGATGAAGTACATCGGCCCACCGCGAATGTTGCCGTCCGGTTCGACCTTGCGATACTTGATAGCCAGCGTGCACTCGGTGTATTTGATGGCCATCCCAAAAAGGGCCGTGACCCACATCCAGAAGATAGCACCCGGTCCGCCCCAGTAGATGGCAATCGCGACCCCGCCGATATTGCCAATGCCAATCGTCGCGCTCAACGCCGCCGACAACGCCTGGAAGTGCGTCAACTGCCCTTTGTGCGCGGGGTCGTCATACTTGCCGGAGGTAATGCCGACACCATGCGCGAACCCACGAAACTGGATGAAGACGAGCCGAAGAGTGAGAAACAAGCCCGTGACCAGGAGAATGCTGGCCATCGGCGCTCCCCAGAGGAAGTCGGAGATGCTTGACAGGATGTTGTTCAATGCTTCCATGCGTTGGGGTGTAGATAAGCCATTGTTGAAACCCGATCAAGGGAAAAGTGGGAGGCGCGAACGTGGACAATACCCGGTATCCCACCAAGAGCGCTTCCAGGCTGGTGGGTCCTTCGATACGAAACTCAAACATTACGATAACGATGGTCGCGCCAGGTTTGTCACCTTCTGCACGCATAGAGGCATACCTTTGTCGACAAATCACGCCTTTCGACATATCGTGGTGACAGCTATCGATAAATTGCGGACAGCACACGGCTTTGTGCTACCTGGCTATGTCATAATGCCGGAACGGAATAAACCCACCCGCTGGGTGGGGTACCGAAGAAAGACAGTACTATGAAACCAACGTGTGTTACCGGTTTCAGGAGCGCAGGGCTCCTGACCTACGTCCCCTGGGACCGGTAGCAGCAGCCCCCAACTTCCCGTTGCAGTATCTGTAAGCCGGGCTTATATTTATCTATGCGAAAGCTGAGAAAAACAGCCCTCCGACGTTAAGAATCGGAGGACAAAACCGATAACTTCAAGAGTATGGATAAGGACTTCCTGATTCAGGACATCACAGAGGCCCAGGTTCAGCGTGAATCGGTCAAGATTCTCGATCGTAAACCGGAGAAACCGCTCTGGCGCGAGTATCTTGAAACCGGACTGCTGGCTTTGTTCGCCGCCATCCTCCTGAGACTCTTTGTGGTCAGTGCCTATCGGGTCAGTTCGGCTTCGATGGAAGACGCTCTGTACGAAGGGGACTACCTCTTCGTCAACAAGCTGGCGTACTCCTTCGGCCAGGGTCCGCAGGCCGGCGACATCGCGGTCTTCAAGTACCCCAACAACCCCAGCAAGGACTTCATCAAGCGCATCGTGGCGCTGCCCGGACAGACCGTGCAGGTGGCCGACAAGATCGTCTACGTCGATGAAGAAGTGGCTCACATCCCGATCACCTCGAAGAACACCGACGGCCGCATTATGCCGGGCGATCTGTCGTTCCGGGACAATTTCGGTCCCTACGTGGTGCCGGTTGATGAGTACTTCGTGCTCGGCGACAACCGCGACGACAGCCGCGACAGTCGCTTCTGGGGTTCAGTACCCGAAGAGAACATCAGGGGTAAGGCGGTGTTTGTGTACTGGTCCTGGCAACCGGATCCTGATGCTCCCGGCTGGGAGTTTCCATACATAGTTGATGCCGTCCGGTGGATTGGCTGGGGATTGTACAACTTCCCCTCGCACGTCCGCTGGGACCGCCTCGGCGCTGCTCTCTAACTCATGTCACTCGGACTCTATCTCCATTATCCCTTCTGCCGCAATCGTTGCTCTTACTGTGATTTCTACAAAGAGGTCTATGACAAGAATCTCGAGCAGCAGTTCTTCCATGCTCTTGCCACAGAGACTGACCTGCTCGCGAGCGAGTATGCAAACAATCATCGCGAAGTAACCTCGATCTTCATCGGCGGCGGTACACCGTCACTGGCCTCGCGAGACCTTCTGGCCGAATGGCTGGAGATGGTCAAGCGGCGCTTTTGCATCAGAGGCAATCTCGAGTTCAGCATCGAGACTAACCCCGAATCCGTCGATCTTGATCTGCTGGAGTTCTATAAGCATCTCGGCGTGAATCGTCCACTCTTTGGAATTCAGTCCTTCAACAAGAAACAACTCGAGTTGCTCGACCGCCGCCATCGTCCCCATGACAGTCATCGCGCCGTCTACCAGGCCAACGCTCTTGGTTTCACCAATTTCGGCGTGGATCTGATCTACGGTCTGCCGGGGCAGAACTCAGGCATGTTGGCTATGGATCTCGATCAACTATTGGACCTCGAACCACCGCACATTTCGTTTTACCAACTGACGGTTGAGGAAGGCACCGGACTGGCTGAGAAAGTATCCGCCGGAACGATGCGTCTGCCGGATCAGGAACTTGCCCACGCCATGTACCGCGGCGGCGTACAGCAAATGGAGGAGGCCGGTTACAAACGCTATGAGGTTTCGTCGTTTGCCAAGCCCGGTTTCGAGTGTCGACACAACATGGGTTACTGGGAGGGAGATGAGTATCTCGGTCTGGGGCCGTCGGCGCACTCCTTCATGGACAGCGAACGCTTCAGTAACGGCGCCGATCTCAGAACCTATCTCGAAGAACTCCGGGCCGGGAGGCTGCCGCGCGCGATCGATGAATCCGGGTTGGAGGAACGTATGACCGAGGCGATCCTCTTAGGACTGCGCACGACCCAGGGAATCAACCGCAAGCGGTTCTCGCAACGTTTCGGTAAATCGCTCAAGGATCGACTAGATCGAAAACAGTATCGTATTCTGGTTGAGTCTGGTCACCTGGTGCCCGATCGTGGCAACCTGCGACTGTCGGACGAAGGCTTCTACCTGGCCGACGAAATCACCCGGCGCTTGTTGAAGTAATCCCCCAGTAGTGGCCAACGACTTTCCCAAAAAAGATTTGTACACCCGATTTCGTGCGGCTATATTCCTGCCATGGATCAACAGCGGATGGAACAATTCATGGAGCTTGCCCTGCGCGAGGCCGGGCTGGCTTTCGACGCCGGCGAAATCCCGGTTGGCGCCGTGGTGGCTTTTGAGGACCGCGTGATAGGACGCGGCCACAACCAAACCCGGCAGCTTCACGACGCCTCCGCCCATGCCGAGATGATCGCTCTGTCGGCCGCCTACAACCATTTCGGCGACTGGCGACTGGAAGAGTGCACTCTGATCTCAACTCTGGAACCATGTCCGATGTGTGCCGGGGCGGCCATGCTCTCGCGTATCCAGACAATCATCTACGGCGCCGCTGACCCCAAGTTCGGTGCTTGCGGGTCAATCATCGACATTCCTTCGGAGAAGAAGTTCAATCATCACGTCGAGGTCGTTAGTGGTGTTCGCAAGGACGAAGTCGCCGCACTCATGAAAGTGTTCTTCCAGCAACTGCGCAACGGCAAAGAGAGGGTGAACTGATGGAGAAGGATAAGGCAACACGTAAGGAGTTCTTGAAGACCAAGGTGCTTGCGGTCGTGACATTGGTCTGCGCACCAATCAGTTACTATTTGATCGCCAGCCAAATCCTGTCAGAAGGGCAAACCCAGGGGGCGGCGGGCGGTCATGTTGACATGATGTTCTACATACTGATCCTCATATCTTTGGTGTCACCCACGGTACTGCCCCTGGTAGAGCGTGCACAAGTATCCAAATACCGTTCAGACGCGTCGTCGAATGCGTCTCCGGCCCAACTCATGACTACATTCTACATAACCAAATTCGCATTTATCGAGGCCACGTTCCTCTATGGCATGATAATATTCTTTATGACCCGTGACATCGAGCGGATGCTGATTTTCTACCCCATTGCCATCCTCTGGTCAGTCATATACTGGCCGCGCAAGAAGAAGATGTTACAAACACTCGAACGCCTGGAGACGCTATGAGTTTACTGTCCGGTGACGATAAGTACGATCTGCATCATATTCTGGCCAAATCGCTGTACTTCGCATTGCTGGTCAATGTTCTCCTGCCGGCGGCGGCGTTGTTTCTTTGTCATTATGCTGCCAACAACTACTTCCCCGAGAACCGCATCGGAGAGTTGGCCAACCCGCTCTTCTATGTTTTTGCGGCGGCGGCGCTGGCTCAGGGTGCGCTGGCCTGGTGGTGGCGATCCAAACTGTTCGCAAGTCCCATGATCACCAGTCTCGAATCGGTTCAGCAGGATATGACCACCGGCCTTTTGCGGGCCTCGCGACCGGTCTCGCTGTTAGTGGCAAGTATCTCACTGTGGGGTTATATTTATTTCCTGCTGACTGGACGTTTTCGTGAAACAGCCGTGCTCGTGTTGTTCTCATTCGTAATGTACCAGGTAGTTCGACCGCGTCTGGGATCACTTCAGAAACTGGTAACGCGCCAGAAACAGATGGCCGAAAAGGGACAACTGCTCGGGCGATAGATTCAGGGTAATAGAGCAGGAGCCCTGCGCTCCTTCCGTCCACGTCATGCTGAGTGGAGTCGAAGCACAGGCAGGCCTGTTTTTCGCGCTGCGCGCGTTTCAATGCTACGTGGCGAAGCCACAATAACACGGCTTGACCGTGCGCCCTTCGCCTCCGCTCAGGGTGACATTGCGTTGTGGTAGCCGAGTCTTCAGCGCTTGTTGATAAACCCCAGAAACCGTTATTGCGAAGCCACGCGGCCGCGAGTGGCTTTCAGGCGCGTGGCTGTGGCAATCTCAATCTTGTGGACGACCTCCTCTCGTCTGCCCCGAAACAACCTTGATGGGCAGACCGGGAAGGTCTGCCGCCCGCGGAGTTGTAGCAGGGCCGCGTAGCGGCAAAGTGACGCGGTGCGTCCGCCCAATAATATCTTTACATTCGGCAACGTTTTATTAGATTGCGCCGGCCCGACGCGAAAAGCCCACCGTAAACGGTTGGGCACTCAGGCTTCCCTTGGGTTTCTCGCATGACGGGCGCGACAGAATTATCGTTTCGGAGAGGTGGCTGAGCGGTTGAAAGCGCTGGTCTCGAAAACCAGTGTACCTTCGGGTACCCAGGGTTCGAATCCCTGCCTCTCCGCTTTTGTTTGAGGGGAGTCATTTGAGACACGCACAAAGGTCATTGGGTTTCCGCGGCAAGCTGATGGCCGTTCGTTATGATGGAGTGGAGTTTGACATTGACGGTCATACAACGTAGTTTACGGGGTCCAAGAAACCCAGGGCAAGGAGGTTGTCTCAAAAGGCACGATTGTTGTCGCGTGGGGTCGGGGCTTGTCTCCAGCCAGGCAGTACGAGCGACGCAAGGCCGCCCGCTACGCGA
>SDBU01004787.1_pt1 | contig 16454 bp, 10 predicted proteins | sample 2277071 | NCBI WGS metagenome assembly SDBU01 (sample SAMN10397929, study PRJNA504765) | marine sediment metagenome | isolation source: marine sediment core GS08_GC12, 126 cmbsf | place: Arctic Ocean: Gakkel Ridge, Loki's castle | collected 2008
GCTCTGGGGGAGTATGCGTGTAGGGCGGCTTTCCGCGCCTGCCCCAAACCATAGATTATAGCAGAGGGGGCAAACGTGGGAGAAATGAGATGTCCGGGGCAATGAATGGCGCACAGAAGGCTCCGGCTCTGGAGCGGAGGCCCGCTTCATAAGGCATTAGGACGACAGACTCCGGCCCACCGCCATCAGCGTGAGGATGAGGGCCAACGCTGCGAGCGACAGGGCGGATACCAGCAGACCGACCGTCGCAGTGGCTTCTCCCCCCAGTCGCCCCTCGCTCCGCTTGATTCGCTTCAGCCCCACCAGGCCGACGACGCAACCCGCGACGCCTGGCAGGGCGTAGATGAGCTGTAAGGCCGGGATGCCCAGGGATCGCACCTGGAGGACGCGGAAGATGGCACAGAACGCCAGGATTCCGAGCCCCAGCGCCGCCACCGCGAGGTCGGCGGTCTTTGCCGGTGACTGCGGCCCTGCTTCGTCGGCCACTGCCGCTTCGGCGGAAGGGGAGGAGTCGCTTCTGTTTGGGCTGCCTTGGGCTTGCCGATCCATATGCGCTCTCCGTTGCCCCTCACTGCTTTCCCCACGGACAAACCTGCCGGCTTGGTCCGTGCCACCCTCTCCGTGCCACCCACCACTCAACCTACTACCGGGTGCCACGGGCTAAGGCCCTGGGTCCGCCGTACGGCGGACGAAGGGCTTTGCCCGTGCTTGGCTTCACTCCGCGTGCTTCACGTCGCCACGGTTGAAGGGCCTGTTCGCGGTCAATCTTCTATCTCATGGAACTTCTTCAGTCTTGTTCCCCAGTTCGGGACGCGGCCATGCCGGGAAATACGGGACCGGTCAAGGCGAACGGGTCTTGCCGGGCATGCTGCAGTTCCCTGTCCAACTCCTTCAGCACGCCATCCAATTCCTTCTTAAGCAGTTGCGCCTCATAGCGCCGGATCAGGCTCTCGAACTGCTTCTGGGCTACGTCGAAGAATTCATTGTTCAGCGGCAGCATCATCAGGACATAGCGCGTCCCCTTAGGCCCCAGGTCTCCCCCTTTGTCGAGCCAGCCGTCTATCTCCTGACCCCCGTAGCGCGTTGCCTCGGTGACCTGCTTCCCTGCCTGCTGGTAGAACTGTACCGAGCTGGCGTACTCCTCGTCGAAATAGTCCTGATGCTTCTGGACGAAGCTCTTGATTAGCTCCGCGACATAGGCCTTCTCCGAACGCGCGAGTTCTATCCGGGCGTTGAATCTGGCCATGTTCCGCTGAAGCCCGAGGTTGGGGTCCGGCGAAGCTACGCCCACGCCGTAGATGGCCTTGCCACGGTCGCCGGGAAAGGCTCCGGAGCCCTTCGTGACCCAATTCGGCACGCTACGTGCCTTCGCCGGGCTCGGCATCAGTTGCGTCCCGAGCAGGGCTGAATCTTCTATCTCATGGAACTTCTTGAGTTCAGCCTTGCGCTCTTCGGTGAGCCTGTCGCCGAAGGCTTTGACCACCGCGTCGTAGCTCTCGTAGAGTGAGCCGCGTCCGACGGCCCTCGCGTGCAACTGCGCTTCAGGCACCCACTCCACGGCCATGTCGTTGTAGAGCACGTTGCGACCGCCAGCGTGGATTCCTTTCCGGCTGTAGCAGATGACGGTGGTCGGCGGCACGTTGCTGGGAATGGGGCCGACGTACTCGTAGCTGTACTTGAGTCCCATCTCGCCACGCTGGATTGGCGCCTGGTCGGCCGGGTCCAGGAAATAGATCTCGTCCCCGAGATAGCCTTTCTCAAGCAGCACCTGGAGGTCCGGCGGAAACTCCTCGCCGTGGTCCATGCGGTACATGGCAATGGCGATCCCGATGTTGTGCAGATTGCCCCTGCTCATAGTCTTCCGCGCCTCCCCGCGAGCCCTTCCCAGGGCCGGCATCAGGGCGGCCGCAAGCATGGTTGAAGAGACGGCGTAATACTCCCGCATGAACTCCCCGTAATTGAAATCGTCAAGCCCGGCCGTGATCTGAACTTCACTTCCTTGCCTGGAGACGGCAATGATCGCTTTAGTTCCCGACTTCGTCTTGGGGTAACTCCTCATCAGCAAGCCAAGGTCCAGCCGGATCATCATGATTGCGTGCGGGGCTTCGGCCACCAGGGGTTTGCTCTGTGGGTCCGAAGCCCAGTCCAGGTACCGCTTGAGGGCTTCGGGCCTCGGGCCCAGCACTATCCTGTCGTCCATCACCTTATAGAGAACCGGCGGCATCAGCAGACGCTGCATGGGAATGCCCTGGTGGACGTGCTCGCTCGGAAACTGCCCCATGTTGTTCATGAGGACGGCTTCCAGAGTGGCTTCGAACTGTTGCGGTTTCTGGAGCAGAAGCACAGCCGTCCAGTCGTCGCGGGCTATCAGTTGGCCCTGTGCGGCGCCTGGGTAATAGACGGCAAGGCCGGGGCCCAGCATGGCGAAGAGCTCATCGAGCGTCATCCCCAGGGTCTGTTCAGCAACTGCCAGCGACATCTGTGCCTCACCGCGCCCAATTGCGTTGTCTATTTGCACTAGGAGGTCGCGCGCCCCGCCGAAGAAGGCCGTCGCATCGGCCCAGTTGACCATGACGGCTGCGGCCGCTCCTTCCGGCACAAACCGTGCGACGTCCAGAGACGTGTCCGGTAGCAAGTTGAGGACGGGGGCCCCTTCGCCCTCGAACCCGACCGAGAGCTCCAGCCGACCGCCGTTCTCACCCCACCGGAGAGTTTGCAGGCAGTGGCCGATTCGGTCGAGCCCGAGCGCCGCAGTGATAGTGTCCAACTCTTCGGCGTCGCTTTCCAACATCGTCTTCCGCACGGTCCGCAACAGCTCCGGCACATTCAGGTAAGACCAGACGGGAGCGTCCTTGGCCCGCCGTCGGGCCTCTGCAAAGTTCGGATCCGTCGCCAGGGCCGCGTAGTCCCCCAGGGCAAACTCCCGGCAGGTAGCCGTGCTTCCCACGAACAGGAACGTGTCACGGACGGCGGCCCCGACCCCGGTGTCACCGAACGTAACCGTTCCGTTGGGCATCGGTGTGCCGCCCTGCAGGAGCGAACGCGGCCATCGCGCGTCGTCGAAGGAGATGACGAGGAAGGGGCCCGACACAGTTGCTCCGAAGCCAACGCCCTGGACGTGCCGGACTGCTTGTTCTACGGTGCCGGGCGGCAGGCTCAGAACCGTGTCGTAGTGGCCGAACGGGGACTGGAGGCCCGGCGCGAACACCTTCGCTACAGGCGGCGCTGCTGCAATGGCGATGCCCTCTTGCAGCAGCTCGGCGCTGACCTCGCCGTACACCACCGCATCACGCGGGACGACAGATGCCGGGTCCTTGCCAGCCGCAGCGACTGATCCAAGCGCAAGCAGGCAGTAGACGGACAACAGAAGCGACGTGCAGGCAGTGCGTCTCATCTCGATATCCTCCCCCAGGGGTGGGATATGCTCAAGGTGGCCCCGACGGCCGACAGAGAGCATATGCGCCAGCAGGCGGCAAGTCAATCCTCTATCGCGGCACAGACCATGCGTGCGGGAAGCAAAAGCGCACTGAACTCCAATTTATAATTAATAATTATGAATTCATAATTGCCGTCCTTCTCTGTGTCCTCTGCGTCTCGGTGGTGCAAAGTCTGACGTTGTAGGGCTAACCTGCCGGCTCGCTGCAAGGCCGGGCTCAGTCTTCGATCTCATAGAACTTCTTCAGTTCGGCCTTGCGCTCTTCGGTGAGCCGGTCGCCGCAGGCCCTGACCACTGCGTCGTAGCTGGCACGGAGCGATGTCCGGGAACTATCGCTAGCTCCCGCCAGCTCCAGTTCGTCCATCCACTCAACGGTCATGTCGACGTAGAGGACGAGGCGTCCGTCCGGGCGGATCCCTTTCCGCGTGTAACAGATGATGACGAAAGCAGGCGCGTAGCGCGGGATCGGACCGACGTATTCATAACTGTATCGGACCCCCGTGTCGCCGAGCTGCTTTGGAGACTCATCCGCGGGGTCCAGAAAACGGTCGTCGTCTGCGATGTAGGGCTCCCCGCGAAGCGCTGCCAGGTCAGGGGGGAACTGATCGTCGTGCTCAGCGCTGTACAGAAGCATGCTCTCGCCTATCTGATGGAGGTAATACTTGCTGTTTCCCAATCCCGGGGGGGAGGGGCCGCCGCGCGTAACGAAGGGCGCCAGCAGCACGCCAGCCACCGCAATGACGGTCAGGCAAGCCAGACCCACAATGGCGCGGACGAGGACTTTCGTGCTACCTTGCATGTGACCTTCCCCGCTACTTGCCCATCTTGCGCAAGTTCTCAAGACACTTCGCGACGCATTCCAGCGGCGGATAGATGCGACTTGACTGCTCGACGATATACCATTCGGTGCCGCCCACGCTCTCGCAAAGGGCGAAGAAATCATCCCATCGCACATCCCCCTCGCCGATGAGGGCCCTGCCGCGGTTTGCTGAGGAGTACTCTTTCAGGTGGACGGTGACGGACTGGCCGGGGTAGCGTTCGACATAGGGCACCGGGTCGGCGCCGCCGCTGAGGGCGTTGCCGGTGTCAATCTGCATGATCAGGTCCTTGGAGCCCGTGCTGAACAGGATGTCCCACGGCATCTCACCGTCCATGGGAGCGAAGTCGTGGGCGTGGTTGTGGTAGCCGACCCGCATGCCGTCCCCCTCGATTTTCTCAGCGATCTCACTGAGGGTCCGGGCGAATCCCTGCCATTCTTCCTTGGATTCATTCTTAATCGAGGGCACGATTAGATTGGGGTTGCCGCATATCTGGTTGAACTCCACGGCCTTGGCCAGTTCGTCGCCGAGGAGCGTGTCCATTGCGGTGTGCGTGCCGCACATCGTCAGGCCGAGCTCGTCGAGCATCTGTTTCCACTCCTGGGCGCTTCGGTCGTGGTAACCGGCAGGCTCCACGCCTTCGTAGCCCATCTCGGCCACTGCCTTCAGTGTGCCCGGCAGGTCCGCAGCGCATTGCTGCCGGACCGAAAACAACTGCAATCCGATCGGAATCCCCGCCATGCTCCTGTCCTCCTCCTGCTTCCTGTTGACGGACGCTGGCCACACGGCCCACCTCAGTGGGTACAGTGGTATACTACGAGTGGCCGTCTGTCGTCAAAGGGCAAGCCGGACAGGCGCGGAGCCATAAGCATTGGGCCTGTGAGGAACGGTCAGTTTTGCACGGTGGTATCGTAGCGCACGCCCTCAGGCATGGGCACGGGCACCACCACCGCGGTCCCATATTCGCCTCGAGTGGTGCTGGCTGAGTCCACAGCCACAAATGCGGTGTACGCTGACATCAATCTGTATTCCAGCGCCACTTGCTTTATCTGCTCCGGCAGCGTGGCGTCGCTGTCGGATGTGGCTCGGTCTGCCCGATCCGCGATCTTCATCCTGGCCCAGACAGCGGGTATGCCCTCGTTCGTGGTGCTCGGATCATCAAGGTCAGCCGAGAGAATGATCTGTCGTGCCTCCTCTCCGACCGTGCCGCGCACAGTGATCCTCGCTGCGCCTGTGCCCCTGTATTGTCCAGTGAGGATCACGGGGCGGCCTACGAAAAGGTCCGGTATGCGCTGAGGGTACACCCTGGTGACATCCATTCTTCCCCAGTCAACACTGATGTCCGTCATGGCAGGGCGGCTGATGCGGGAGAAGAACTGGTCCATAACGGCTGCTGCGCTGTCCTTCAGCCCGAGGTAAGCCACGACCCCTTTGCCGAGCTTTGCCATGCGGTCCAGCAGGTAGCGGTTCGGCGCAGACCCGACGCCGAAGCTGAATATGCGCGAAGCGCCGATGCGACGCTGCACCTCGGCCAGGATATCGGCCTCATTGCCGATATAGCCGTCCGTCAGGAACGACACGAAGCGCAGCCGACGCGCATCGTGCGGAAAGTGGAGGGCTGCTTTGATGCCCTCGATCATCATCGTGCCGCCGTCGCCTCGGAGCGAATGGACGTATGCCAGCGCCCGCTTCACGTTGTCGGGAGTGGCGTCGAGGGGGGCGGTGCCCAGCTGCGACGCGGAGCTGGAGAAACGAATAACCTGGAACGTATCCCCCGGCCTAAGGCTGGTGAGGGCGCGTGCGACGGCAGCCTTTGCCTGCGCGATTGGCTGACCGCTCATGCTGCCTGAGCAGTCAACCACAAAGACCATCTCCAGAGGCTTACGTGCGAGCGACCGTGTGCTCTCGGGTGGGTACAACATGAGCGTGAAGAACCCGCCCCGCTCGTCGTGGTGCGTGAGGAGCGCCGGCTTGATATCGTCCCGGGCCATCTTGTAACGCAGCACGAAGTCTTTGTTCGGGATCCGGTCGAGCCTTCTGAGGGTGACCATGACGTCTCCCGGATCGGCCGGTTTCTTCTCAATAGCGTGGCTCGTGCAGGTCACCTCTTCGACCGGAGCCCCGGCGTTCAGCTCCACTGTGAGCGAGATGTCGTGCCCGCTACGTTCGTTAGGCCTCAAGTATTGGACCTCAGTCTTCTGGCCCGAGATGCCGTGCGCGCCGCGCGCCACAGCCCCCACGCCCTGGGTAAAGCCAGGAGGGTTGAATCGCGGGCCAACCACCATCGGGAAGACGTACTCGTACCAACCGTCCACGTAGGCCAGCGTGTGGAAGTACTTGATGTTGATGTCTATCTGCTTGCCGGGCTCGATGTTTGCGACTTTCTGGGTGAAAACGTTGGGTCTCTCCTGTGTCAGCAGCGACGCAACCTGGCCGCGCGCTCGGGCTTCGTGATAGATGCGTTCGGCTTCCTCGCGCTCACGGATGAGGCCTATGATGCGGCGTGTACCGATCGTCATGAGGAACCCGTTGACTGCCGCGTTCTGCGGGAGGGGGAATATATAGGTTGCCTCGATCTTCGCACTGTATGGATTGTGGAACTGCTGTGTGACCTCGACTGTGGCGATGTAGCCGCTGATGTAGGCCTTCACGTCCGTGTGCTTCAGAGGGACGGCCACTTCCGCTTGTTCACCAGGCAGTGTCGCCACCAGTGTCCCGGAGCCGGGCATCACCTCGTCTGCCGGCTCGGCGTCGCGCCCAGGCCGTGCAATGACCCACACCTCCTCGTCCAGAGAGGGCAGGGCTCCCGGGGCGGCCAGCTTCGCTTCCCACTCACCAGCGGCCACACGGCGGAGGTAGCGTGGTTCCTCGTGTGCCCTGCTCAGTGCCGGCACGAGCATGGCGGCCAGAACTGCTATTATGATTATGATGACCAGGAACTCGACTATGCCGAAGCCTTTTCTCGTTTTCCTTCTCCTTTCACCAGCAGCGGCGTCATTGCGGCACGAGACTCCAACACGTGTCAGTCCCTGAGAGCGCGCTTACGCAAGGCTGGGTCCCCTTACGCTCGGCTTGCCCCTGTCCAGGTCGCGAAGCAGCTTGTCCAGCTTCTTCGTATCGGTGAAAAGCTGGACGAACCCGCAGCTCGGGCAGACGCGCGCCTCCATCCCAACAAAGCTCTCCAGCAGCGAAAAGAAACGAGTCTTTGCAGGCCTGAAGTAGACGTTGCCGGTTGACTGGATCTTTCCGCCGACCAGCTGTGAGTGGCCGCAGGCCACACAACGAGCCCCATAGTACTCCGCCTCGTCGGTCCCCGTGTACTTCTCGAAGACCATGTCCAGGTTTTCCCTCTTAAAACGGGTTGAGTCGCCCACCTTATAGAAGGACAGTTTGCCGCCTCTCATCCACCGGTAGATAGTGGGCTCGCTGACGCCCAGATACTCGGCGGCCTCCGGGATAGAGAACCAGAGCTTCTCTTCTGTTGTCGGGTTGGACATCTGCGCTCGCTCCTGTTATCGTGAACTATCGTGAAGATGTATCTACTATCATTAACTATCAGTACACCACCCGGCGTGTGTTTGTCAAGAGGGAAAATCCGAGAATCTTGCTGGCGCGCCCCGAATCGGACGCAGAATGGGGTGTTCCGGATGCGCCCCATTCGCAACAGGGCTGGGAACAGGGGGTAGGGGCGGGCGCGGCGAGTGTCGTAAGTTATTGCCTCAGAGGGCGCTAAGTGCGAGAAGCCGGCGGGCCAGGTCCCCGGCCTCTCTGCCAACGAGGGGGTAGATTTGACTCATGAGGTATAGCAATGCCCGACTAATACGGTCAAGTTCCTCTCGTCTGGCCATTCCTCCTAATCATCGTGCCCCGGGCCGGGGATCACGGGCTCGGCGCCCCACGGGCCCTCCACCGGAGTCGCCGCGAACGGCAGCCCCGGGCGCACCGGCTTCACGCCGGGGAAGGCGCCCTGGTTTATCAGGTCGTCGTAGCGCTTGCCCTCCATCAGCAGCATCGAGGCGGCGGTGATGCCGAAGTTGAATCCCACGCACGGCTCGCCCCAGTCCCACGTGATGCGCGTCGGGCGCATGCGCCGCCCGTAGAAGCGCGAAATGGTGGCGCTGCACCACGTAGACATGTGGCCCACGAAGCCGGGCATCCATACGTCCCGCCCCGGCACCCACTCGTAGCCGTGGTAGATGTCGCTGAAGGTCTCGGGGGCGATGTTGGAGGCGCTGCACAGGCGGAAGACGTTGCGCCCCAGCATGTAGTGCAGATGCTCCTCGGCCAGCTCGCGGAACTCCTCCCGGCCGGACAGCTTCCAGGCCATGGCAAGCTGCATGGCTATGCCGCCGACGCCGGCGGGATTAGTGTGCCAGCCGTGCGGGCAGACGGAGACACCGTAGGGCTCGCTCTTCACCATCTCGAACAGGTCGGCCATGCCCTCGACGAAGCGGCTGCGGAACTGCTCCTGCAGCGCGGGCTCGCCCTCGGGGTCGAGGATGTAGGAGATCCAGGCCCAGTTCGTCGCCCCGTGGAAGCCGCTGTCCCTCCAGCCTCCGTCCGTGTCGGCCAGCTCGCGGACCAGGTCGTGGAAGCGGTCCTGCCGGGTAAGGCGCCAGAGCTCGGCGGCCGTCCACATCGTATCGGCGGGCGCGGCCAGCTTCTGGCCCTCGCGCGGCTCCGGCCGGTTCGCCTCGGCCCAGTCCCAGGCCTTCAGGGCGGCGGCCCGGAACGCGGCCGAACCTTCCGCGTCGTAGGGCTTCAGCACGCGGCCCATCATGGCCAGGCAGCCGGTTGTCTGCATGTGCCGGCCGTAGCTGAACCGGTCGTCGCGGATGTAGCGCGGATCGTCGTCGTTGGCCCAGCCCTTGCCGGAGCCGGCGATGGGCGAACCGCCGCCGCGTTTGCCGGTCAGCAGGTAGCCCATGCAGCGACCGTCATCGAGCTGCATGTCGCGGTAGTATTCGCCCTGCCAGCGCGCCTCGTCCAGGAAGTCCGGGACGCCGTTGCCGCTCTCGGGCAGGTTGAGTTGGCCGTCGAAGTGCTTCTCTTTGCTCATCTCCCAGGCCAGCAGCATGGGCGCCAGGCGGTCGGTGTGGGGGAACATGCGCGAGTCGCCGGCGTCAACCCAGCCGTGGCGCACGACCCGGGTGATGGACTCGTCACTGGCGAGGGGGACGGGCTTGGTATAGCAGGGGGGGCGCGCCCACCCGAACGCGTTCTTCTCCGAGAGCCCGGTGCCGCTGCGCTGGTACATGAAGAAGCGCGCCACATGGTAGTAGAGGTAATCGTACACGGCGTCGTCCACGAAGAACGCCACCGACTGACCCACGCCCGGCACTTCCAGCACGTAGCGGCCCTCCTCGCGCAGGGACGTGAAGTCCGCTGCGTAGATCCACTCGCCGTAGAGGTCGGGCTCGAACGCCGATTGGAGGGTCAGTTCGCCGTGCAGGACCGGCCTGCCGACCGGTTCGTCGTCAGGGCCGGCCTTGTGGATGACGAACGTTCGCCCCTCCAGGCCGAAGAGCCGGCTTCCGCAGACGAACCCGATCTTGCGGCTGCCGGGGGCGTAGCCCACGTGGTCCACCCGCACGGGCAGGCGCTCGGGCTCGGGCCCGTCGGAGCGCAGCACGATGTTGTCCAGGTCAATGCTGAGCTTCCCGGCCCAACCGTCGCCCACCAGCACGAGCCTGTTGGCAGTGATGAGCCTGGCATTGGGCGTCTCCCAGTCCAGGTCCGCCACGGGCACGACGACGTGCTGCCACTGGGCGGTGTCCCTCAGGTAGGGATCGAGCGGGGTCAGCCGGGGCGACGCCGTGCCACGACCGTAGGTGCAGCGCAGCCCCACGGCGAGGCCCTTACCCTTCGCGTCGCCGCGCAGGTCGAACTCGATGGTGCCCTGCGGGCGGTAGCCGTAGGCGTCGAAGAAGGCGCGCGGGCGGCTGGTGCTGCCGTAGGGAGGCACGAGTTCGGGCGTGATGGTGAGGCCCCAGGCTGGGTCCTCACCTTCGATCGTAAGGCGGAGGCGCAGGCCGAGCTCACCATCCTTGGCTGCCTCCTTCGAGGGCAAGTTCTCGGCCGGGTTGGCGAGGCCCGTCACCGTGCCCCGCGCCACGTTACTGCCCATGAGGCCCCGTGCGCCGCCTTCCGGATTGCCGCGCCGGAGTTCCTCCCGGAAGAAGATCAGGGTGTTGAGGCGCGTGGCCTGCGCGACCTTCTCCGGCGTCCATTCGTTCTGAGCGTCCAGCGTCCGAGGCGCCAGGACCAGAAACAGGCCCAAGGCGCTCACAATGAGGCAGACATATCTGCGGGCTGCCATCGGTCGTCACTCCTCTCGTTCATCTGTCGTGAGGCAGGAGGACAGAGGGATCGTTCCCGTTCGGTGCGGTTCCACGACGTTCGCCGCGGGCGATATTCTAGCCGCGCCGGGCTGGCGAGTCGAGGGCCAACGGATCGTTGCTGTTGCGGCCGCGTGCTGCGTCCCACCTGGGGCAGGGCAAGGGCCCTGACCAGCGCAGGCAGCATCTATTCTGCCGGACCGGGAATCACGGGTTCGGCGCCGTACCGGACTAGATCGCTGGGGGCATACGGCAGCCCGGGCCGGAAGGGCCTTACACCCGGGAAAGCTCCCTGATGTATCAGGTCGTCGTAACGCTTGCCCTGCATAAGCATCATGGCGGCGGCGGTGGGACCGAAGTTCGTGCCCACGCACGGCTCGGAGAAGTACCAGCACCAGCGTGCCTGGCGCCAGCGCCGCGCGATGAAGCGGGACAGATTCCCCCCGTGGTCAACGTTCATGTTGATCACGTAGCCTGGCATCCAGGCTTTCCTATCCGGGGTCCACTCCAGCATGTGGAAGGGCTCGCCGTGGGTCTCCGGCGCAACGTTGGAGATGTCACAGACCCGATAGACGTTGCGCCCGCACACGTAGTGCATGTATTCCTCGGCGAGGGTCCTGTATTTGTCCTGCTCCGTCAGGTTCCAGGCCATCAGGAGCAGGGCGGCGGCCTTGCCCATGCTTCCCGGGTTGAAGAACCAGCCCTGCGGGCGGACGGCCACTCCGTAAGGGTCCTTGGCGGAGAGTTCCAAAAGGACGTCAAGCTGCTCCACGAATCGCTTCCGGAACTGTTGCCTGAGCGCGGGATCCCCGTTAGGGTCGAGCGCATAGGAGACCCAGGCCCGGTGTGTTGATCCTCTCCAGGAGACGCCGCTCCATCTTGCCGGCGTGTCTGCCAGGTCCCGGATAACGGCGTGGAACTGCTCCCGCCCGGTCAGGCGCCACAGCTCGACGGCGGCCCACAGCCTGTTCGCAGGAGAGGGCGCCCTCCGGCCCTCGCGCGGCTCGGGGCGGTTCCCCTCGGCCCAGTTCCAGGCCCTCAGGGCGGCGGCGCCGTATGTTTCGGCGGCTTCGCGGTCGTAGGATTTCAGATAGCGCGCCATCATGGCCATGCAAGCGCCGATCTGCATGTGCAGGCCGTGGCTGAAGCGGCCGTCGCGGATGTAGCGCGGATCGGGATCGTTCTCGTAGCCCATGTTCCGTCCGTCGATCGGGCCCCCGCCGCCCTTGCCCGTCAGGAGGTAGCCCAGGCAGGCGCCGTTCTCCAACTGCATCTCTCGGAAGTATTCGACCTGCCAACGCATCTCGTCCAACATGTCGGGCACGCCGTTCCCGCTCTCGGGTATGTTCAGTTGGCCGTCGAAGTGCTTGTCCCGGGACATCTCCCAGGCCAGCAGCATCGTGGCCAGGCGGTCGGTGTGCGGGAAGATGCGCGAGTCGCCGGCGTCGAACCAGCCGTGCCGCACTACTTTCGTCTTCGACTCGTCACTGGCGAACGGCACGGGCCGCGCATAGATCTCGCCACGCGCCCACTCGAAGGCATTCTTCGCGGGCAGCGCGCAGCCATTGCGCTGATAGAAGAAGAACCGGGCCACGTGGTAGAAGACGTAATCGTAGATCGCTTCGTGGACGTAGAATGGCACGGAACTCCCAACACCGGGCACTTCCAGCACGTATCGCCCCTGCTGTTGAACCGGCGTGAAGTCGGCTTCGTAGGCCCATTCGCCGTAGACTTTGGGCTCGAACTCCCCGCGCAGCTTCAGCGTGCCGCGCAAGATCGCCTCGCCGACCGGCTCGCCATCTGAGCCTGCCTTGCGGACAACGAAGGGCCTGCCCGCCAGGCCGAACAAGCGGCTGCCGCACACCAGGCCTATCTTGCGGCTGTCGGGCAGGTAGCCCACGTGATTGACCCGGACCGGACCTCGCTCGGGCTCCGGCCCATCGGAACGGAGGACGATGTTGTCCAGGGCGATGTCCAACGTTCCCGCCCATCCGTCGCCCCCGACCACCAGGCGGTTGGCTACGTTAAGCTGAGTTCCCGGGGAGTCGAGATCCATGTCTGCAACGGGTATGACAACGTGCTGCCAGTCTGCCGTGTCGGCCAGGTAGGGATCCAGTGGCGTCAGTCTGGGCGGCTCGTGGCTGCGCCCCTGGTAGAAAGTCGAGAACGCCACCCCGAGGCCCCTGCCCTTGGCAGCGCCGCGCAGGTCGAATTCGACGGCACCTTGCGGGCCGTAGGCATAGGCGTCGAAATACGGCCTGATGCGGGGGCTATCGTCAATGGGGGGCGCTATCTCCGGCTCAATCCGGATGCGCCAGGCGGGATCGTCTCCTTCGGTCGTGATGCTCAGCCGCAGGCCGAGCTTACCGCTCCTCGCCGCCTGAGGGGAGGCCAGCCTGCTCGAAAGAGACTCCAGCCCCGAAGCTGAACCCCGGAGGACGGCACCCGAAATGTGATACGGCCTCACGCTCCGGCCTTGGCCCCGCTCGATGCGTTCCTTGAAGAAGACGATGTCGTTCAGGCGCGTGGCCTCTTCGACTTGTGCAGGCGTCCATCTGCCCTCATCGGCAAAGGCCGGAGACGGGACGGCCAGAAAGAGGCCAAGGGCGCTCACGACCAGAAGCACGCACTTGAGGTTCGCCATTCGTCATCACTCCCATTGGGTGCGGTTGCAGGGCCCTACTGCGCCGGCCCGGGCACGATCGGTTCGGCGCCCCAGGGGCCGCCCACCGGAGTCGGCGCGAACGGAAGGCCCGGGCGCACCGGCTTCACGCCGGGGAAGGCGCCCTGGTTTATCAGATCATCGTAGCGTTTGCCCTCCATCAGCATCATGGACGCGATGACCATGCCGTGGTTCATGCCGATGGCCGGCTCGCCGAAGAACCAGTTCCAGCGCGTCACGCGCACGCGTCGCGCCACGAAGCGTGACAGGTTGCCGCCCTGGTCCACGCTCATGTAGGCGACGTAGCCGGGCATCCAGGCCGTGCGGCCGGGGATCCACTCGTACATGTTGAACGGGGTGCTGAAGGTCTCCTCGGCGACGTTGGAGATGTCGCAGAGCTGGTAGATGTTGCGCCCGCAGATATAGTGGACGTATTCCTGCGCCAGGTCGCGGTACCTGTCCTGCCCGGTCAGCTTCCAGGCGGTCAGGAGCAGGGCGGCCGTGTGGCCTATCCGCGAAGGTGCGTGGTACCACCCGTGGGGGTAGATGGCCACGGCGTAGGGGTCGCTCGAAGAGAGGTCGAAGAGCACGTCGAGCTGGCCCGCGAAGCGCCGGATGAAGTCGGCGCGGATGGCCGGGTCGGCGCGGGGGTCGAGGGCGTAAGAGACCCAGGCCAGCGGGGCGCTGTCGTTCTTCCAGGCGTTGCTGTCCCAATGGCCCTCGGTCCCGGCGAAGTTCCGCACGACCTTGTGGAAGCGCTCGTCGCCCGTCATGCGCCACATCTCGACGGCGAACCAGAGCACGTCGTCCTGCCAGCCGGGCTGGCTGCCCGCCTCGGTCTCTGGCGTGTTGCCCTCGGCCCAGGTCCAGGCCCTCAGGGCGGCGGCGGCGAAGGCAGCGGCGTCCTGCGGATCATAGGGCTCGATCAGCCGCGCCATGGCTGCCATGCCGGAGCCCAGCCGCGCGCTGCGGTCGAACCGGAGCCGGTTGTCCATGATCAGGCGCGGGTCGGGATCGCTGTCCCAGCCCTTGTCACGGCCCAGCTCGGGGCCGGTGCTGGTGCCGTTCCTGGTCGAGGGCAGTACGTAGCCGATGCAGGCGCCGTTGTCCAATTGCATGTCGCGGAAGTAGGTCACTTTCCAGCGCAGCTCGTCCAGGAAATCGGGGATGCCGTTGCCGCTCTCGGGCAGGTTGAGCTGGCCATCGAAGTGGCTGGCCTGCGTCATCTCCCAGCCCTGCATCAGGCGGCCCGTGTCGAAGCCGTGCGGGTAGACGCGCGCGTCGCCGGCGTCAATCCAGCCGTGCAGGATGCGCCGCGTCTTCGTGCGGTCGCTCTGGAAGGGGGTGGGGTCGGTGTAGCAGGGCCCGCGCGCCCACTCGAAGGCGTTCTTCTCCGGAAGGGCGCAGTCGCCGCTGCGCTGATACATGAACATGCGGGCCATGTGGTAGTAGAGGTAGTCATAGACGGCCTCGTTGACGTAGAACCCCACTGAGCGACCCACGCCGGGTACCTCGAGCACGTAGCGGCCGGGCTGCCGAAGGGCGCTGAAATCCGCCTCGTAGACCCACTCACCGTATACCTCCGGCTCGAACGCTGCTCGCAGCTTCAGGGCGCCCCGGAGGACGGGCCCGTCCGTCGTCCTACCCGCCGGGCGCACCATGAAGGGCCTGCCCTCCAGGTTGAACAGTCGGCTGCCGGCCACGAAGGCCACCTTGCTGGCGGAGGGTAGGTATCCGACGTGGTTCAGCCGTACGGGCCCCCGCTCGGGCTCGGGGCCGTCGGAGTGCAGCACGATGTTGTCCAGGTCGACCTGCAGCTTGCCTGCATAGCCCCTCCCGCCGATGAGCACGCGGCTGGCCACGTGCAGGTTGCTCTTGGGATTGCTCAGGTCCATGGCTGCCACGGGCACGGCGACGTGCTGCCAGCCGGTCGCGCCGCTCAGGTAGGGGTCGATCGACGTCCACTGCGGCACCTCGCTGCCTCGACTGGGCATGTAGAACGCGACGGCCAGTCCCTTCCCCCTGGCGTCCCCCCGCAGGTCGAACTCCAGGGCGCCCTGGGGTCGATAGGCATAGGCGTCGAACAGGTTCTTCGTCCGAGCGATGTGGGCGATCGGCGGGATGATCTCCGCAGCAATCTGGATCTGCCAGACGGGGTTCTCGCCGCTGATGTTGAGGTCCAGGCGTAGGCCGAGCTTACCGTCCTTGGCCGCCTCCGAAGACGGCAGGTTGGTGGCGGCCGAGCTGAGGCCGGTCACCTCGCCCGAGACGACGTTGCTCCAGAGATACCACCTCTGGGCTCCGCGCGTGGTTTCCCGAGTGGTCTTCTCCTTGAAGAAGACGATGTCGTTCAGGCGCGTCGCCTCTTCCACCTCGGCCGGCGTCCATCTGCGCTCAGCGCCAAGTGCGCCGGGCGGCAGGACCGACAACAAGAACGAACCGATCACAACCAAGCAGACATGTCTGGCGCGCACCATCGATCATGACTCCCTTCGTTGCTTCGCCATGAAGCGGTAGAGAAAAACGCACGTCTTCATTCCGAGGTGTCCAGTGTCGTTCGCCGCACGCACCGGAAACCATAGGCGTCATAGCCGAAACACACGTCGGCCAATCCCGGCGGTTCGCTGTATCGCGCCGAGGACCGACACGCCTCCGCCGTGCCGAGCCAGCTCCCGCCACGCAGGACGCGTTCCTCCCCGGGGGCGGGGCCGCGCGGGTCCTCGCTCTCGGCCTGCCGGTAGGCCGTCTCATCGTAGGAATCGTTGCACCATTCTGCAACGTTGCCGTGCATGTCGTGCAGGCCCCAGGGATTCGGCTGTTTTTGCCCGACGGGATGCGTGGCCTTGCCGGAGTTGTCCTTGAACCAGGCGTATCTGCGCAGGTTGGCCGGATCGTTGCCGAAGGAGTAGTCGGTCGTCGTTCCGGCGCGGCAGGCGTACTCCCACTCGGCCTCTGTGGGCAGCCGGTATCCGTTGGCGCTGAAGTCGCACTCCAACGTGTCAGGGTCGTAGGCCACCTCCAGCCCCTCGCGCAGGGAGCGCATGTTGCAGTACTTCACCGCAGCGCGCCAGCTCGCCTGCTCGACGGGCCTGTCGGGCTCCTTCCTCTTGGAGGGGTTCCTGCCCATCAGGCTCTCGTAGGCGGCCTGCGTGACCTCGAATTTGTCCATCAAGAATGCGCTGATGTGCACCGTGTGGGCG
>SDBU01004788.1_pt1 | contig 16453 bp, 18 predicted proteins | sample 2277071 | NCBI WGS metagenome assembly SDBU01 (sample SAMN10397929, study PRJNA504765) | marine sediment metagenome | isolation source: marine sediment core GS08_GC12, 126 cmbsf | place: Arctic Ocean: Gakkel Ridge, Loki's castle | collected 2008
AACGGTATTTTAGTAGATTTGAGTCTTGATTCGATTGGACCGAAGTCTATTGATAATAAACCTGATTACAGCAAGCTGGCAGATTCGGATTATCCAACAGTTCTTGAGCTCAGTCTCATCTACGTTGAAATCAGGAGTTCAGGCGCGAAGACACTACCTCTTTGTTTGCGCATGAAAGTATCGGCGCGCCAAATTGACAGCCGTTCCGGAAAAGAGCAGAACCGCATTACATACATACATCGGGCCGGGTGTGTTGCTTTCAAGCGATTGATGGCCCACAAGGGGCAAGCCTTTTCGAAATTAATCAATGATGCATATGTGAATGTAGCGGAGGAAATCGTAGATGATTTCTTTCTGCTCTATTATCCAAAGCAGGTCACTGACAAAAGCAGTGTGAAGAAGTCCATAGGACCTGTGCCAGAATTCGTGCTGAAACCAGTATATCCTCCCTTTGGCGGAAGGTTTGTGAGTTTCAAAAGTATATTTTCCAAGAAACCGAAATATTTTTATGGTTACGGCGCCATGCATTTTGTCGACATTGATACACTGAGGCCGAGATTCCAATGGGAAGCATTCCCGCGACAGGTAGATTTGAGCCAAGACGGATTACATGAAAACCCATTTAGCAAAATAACTTATGATTTGCGGTTATACCGTGGAATGATGTCCGGGCAGGCAAATTTAGTGGCGCCTGTAGATCTCGTCTATTCCACGCAGGGATTAAAAAATAATCACCATCAGATCACGAAACCGTTGCAGCCCTGCAGCTGGTACTATTGGACAGTCAAGTCGCGCTTTAGGTTGGCAGGAGTTACTCGGTCAACCGACTGGGGTGGAGTCTATAATTTTAGTACTGGTGGATATTTTCCATCCGCTTATCGTCGCAAGTCTCAGAGCAAGGTTTTCCCTTGGCCAACGGATTATCTCTACTATTCATTCCGCACAGCTGCGAGTAAACAGCATCCAGACTGCTGGGAGAATATCTCTGCAATGCGGGAATCGCTTCGCTTAGATCCAACAAAGGCAATTGACCTGGTGCCAGACTCGAAATAATAATTAAAGGAATTAAAGGGGTCGGAGTGATTTAATTTTAGGCAATTGTTCCAAACGCTAAACAATAAAAAACGAAACAGATTTATTTTTCTATCTCGGAACTAAAGGAGTTTTACCGCTTGATCGGTTATCCACAGATTTACCCGGATTAAACCGATTATGCCTGTTTCTTTCTTTCAGGTTTTAATTGCGACAATACTTTTTCAACAGTCCCGCCAATATCGGCGGGGTTACGCACGACATGCATGCCGAGTTCTTCCATGCGATTCATTTTTGCCTCGGCAGTATCGGCATCACCTGAAATTAATGCTCCGGCATGGCCCATTCTGCGGCCCCGGGGTGCTGAGTTCCCAGCGACAAAACTGATAATCGGTTTGCTCATGTTTTTCTTCGCCCACTGAGCGGCATCCACCTCCTGCAGACCCCCGATCTCTCCGATCATCACCACCGCATCTGTTTCCGGATCCCTCTCGAACGCATTCAATACGGTAATAAAATCACAACCATTAACGGGATCGCCGCCAATGCCGACACTGGTGGACTGCCCCAAGCCGCGCTCGGTCATTTGTTCAACCGCCTCGTAATTCAACGTCCCCGAGCGCGACACCACGCCGATACGGCCGGGTTGATAGATATGTGAAGGCATAATGCCTACCTTGCATTCACCGGGCGTAATAATACCGGGAGTATTCGGACCGATAATAATGGCCTCATGTCCGATGAGATAACGCTTTACCCGCACCATGTCCTGAACCGGTATACCGTCAGCAATGACCACGATAATTTTAATGTCGGCATCGATGGCCTCCATGATCGCATCGGCGGCAAAGGCGGGTGGCACGAATATAGCGGTAACGTCGGCGCCCGTTTCCTGTACCGCGGCCTCCACCGTATGAAATACCGGCAAACCAAGATGGGTGCTGCCGCCCTTACCAGGCGTTACACCGCCCACCACCTGCGTCCCGCCTTTCATGGCTTCCTCAGCATGAAACGAGGCATGTTGCCCGGTAAATCCCTGGAAAATAACTTTTGAATTTTTTCCAACAAAGACGCTCATTATGCTTTCTCTTTAATCACTCCAACTATTTTTTTTGCTGCAATATCCAGTTTCGCCGCCTTGATATAATCCAAACCCGATTCTTCCAATATGGCCCAGCCCTGTTCGACGTTTGTACCGGCCAGCCTCACAACAATCGGTACCCTGATATCCTGGTCGCGTATGGCCTGTACTATCCCTTTTGCTATCCAGTCACAGCGATTGATTCCGGCAAAAATATTCAGCAGGATTCCTTTGACATTCGGGTCTTCGAGTACGATACGGAATGCGTTTGCAATTTTTTCCGGGGACGCGCCTCCTCCCACATCAAGGAAATTTGCCGGATGCCCCCCATGTAGTGCTATAGAATCCATTGTCGCCATGGCCAGTCCGGCGCCATTTACGATGCAACCAACGTTTCCATCCAGGGCGATATAATTCAAACCGTGCCCCGACGCATCGACTTCCTTGGGGTCTTCTTCATCAAAATCACGGAGGTCGGTAATATTGGGATGACGAAAAAGCGCGTTATCGTCAAAGGTCATTTTTGCATCCAGTGCCACCAGTTTGTCGCCTTCAACCTGTGCTAATGGATTGATTTCTGCAAGCAAGGCATCCTTGTCGCGGAAACACCGGTAAAAGCGTTGCATTAATTTCACACCGGTCTGCATATGTTTATCTACCAGACCGATACGTGCGCATACCTTGCGACATTGAAACTCATGAAGACCGACAGCGGGATCGACGATTTCCTTGATTACTTTTTCCGGAGTCTCGCGGGCCACTTCCTCAATATCCACGCCCCCCGATGACGAAGCAATCAGGGTGATACGTTGGGTAGCACGATTAATTACCAATCCCAGGTAAAACTCTTTTTTGACGTTAAAGGCTTGTTCAATCAATACACGTTGAACCAGATGCCCTTTATTGTCAGTCTGATGTGTCACCAGCCTGGAACCTATCATTTGATCTGAGAACTTCTGAACTTCCTCGATTGAATCAGCGAGTTTTATCCCGCCACCTTGACCGCGGCCGCCGGCATGGATTTGGGCTTTGACCACCCAGCGTGAACCGCCTAACTCTTCGGCAACGGAACCGGCATGACTAATGGTATGGGCAACGCGTCCGGCCGGAACCGGCACGCCATAATTTTTTAGCAGTTCTTTTGTCTGATATTCGTGAATATTCAAACTGATCTCCCGGGTTTTTTAGCGCTCCTTTATAATTGGAATATCGGCGCAAATTTATAATTTTTTATCTTGATTAAATCTGGTCTGACTTGTCCACAAGCACACGGGCTTGGCGAATTGATGCGGCATCGATCATTCGACCGTCAAGTGTGACCGCTCCTTTGCCTTCCGTTGCAGCTTGCTCCATTGCTTTTAATATACGACGTGCCCGATCAACTTCCTGGTCTGACGGTGTAAACACATCATTGGCCAGTACAATCTGGGAAGGATGTATCGCCCATTTGCCCTCGACTCCGAGGGCCGCTGCTGACCGTGCAACCGATAGATAACCGTCGGTATCTGTAATATCGCCAAACGGGCCATCAATAGGCCGCAGGCCATAAGCACGACAGGCCACCACCATACGTGAAAGAGCAAAGTGCCATTGGTCTCCCCAATGGCGCTGTCGCTTACCGTTCTCATCGGCATCCGTCAAAATGGCGTAGTCGGGATTAGCGCCCCCCATCTGGGTTGTGCGTGCCTGGGTAGAGGCGGCATAATCCGCCACGCCGAATACCATCGCTTCCATCCTTTGCGGACAGGTTTGTGCGATTTGCTCGACATTGGCCATGCCCAATGCTGTTTCAATCAGTACATGGATGTTTATCGGCTGAAGATTCATTGCTGCCTCTATCTGTTCCAGCATGGTTGCAACATACAAAATATCTGATGGCGCCCCAACCTTGGGTATCAGAATCGTATCCAGCTTGTCGCCCGCCTGCTCGACCACATCAACGATATCCCGATAGCAATAATGCGTATCCAGACCATTAATGCGCACGGACACCGAACACTGCGACCAATCGTAGGAATTCAGGGCGGAGATCACATTCTTCCGTGCCTGCTCCTTGTCATCGGGAGCGACCGCGTCTTCAAGATCGAGGAATACAAGATCGGCGCCAGCAGCAGGCGCTTTTTCAAGCATGTGGGGATTGCTTCCAGGTACAGCGAGTTCGCTTCGGTGTAACCGATTTCTGACGGCCATAAACTACCCTGCAAATAAACTATAATTTATTAAAATAAAAAGACTTTATTATTCTTATCCATTGGGGCGGTAAGGTTACTCCAGCAGGTGAAATCGAACAAGCCAGGCTCGCTTTTCGCCGGAAACCCGGTTCATTTTGATTATTATCTTTATGGCTATGTTCTTGATTAGTAATAAATGCAGATCTGATTTTTCACGGTATCCAATAGGGCACAATGTGTTCTCTTAAAGGGGTAGGCAGTTGTTCGACACACTCAAGACTTCGAAAAATGGGTCTGGCCCATTTTCTGGTTCATTAAAATAAGTAGATGTTATACAAATGATCAAAACCAGCCTGATGTCAGTTGCCATGAGCATAAAATGAAAAAGTATATTTTTGTTTTTTTGGCATGTAGTGCACTGCTGATTCAGAATAACGTTTTCGGTGGAAAGCCTTCCTATTCTGCCTATCTCGATGGAAAGGATAGCGAGGTCGCGATTATTCTTTGCCATGGCAGGGGCCACGATCCGAGGTGGAAGGTCGTCAACCCGTTGCGTAGGGGCATCTACAAGGCGCTAGGGTACCATACGCTTTCGTTGCAAATGCCAGCCAATCGCAACAGCTGGCGGGAATACGCTCAGGACTTTCCCAAAGCCTACCGGACGATACAGGCGGGTATCGATTTTCTGAAGAAAGAAAAGCATGCCAAAAAAATTTACTTAATGGGGCACAGCATGGGCTCGCGCATGGCCACTGCATTTCTGGCCGAATATCCTGATGCCGGTATTGACGGATTTATCGGCGTGGGAATACGCAGTGGCGGCGAAGCCCCCATGGACAGCGAACAGAATCTGCGAGCTATTTCAATACCGGTAATTGATATCTATGGAAACAAGGGAGATGGTATTGATTATGATCAGGCAGAAAGTCGTGCTGATATGGTGTCCGAGCGCTACAAGCAGGTTGTTATTCAAGGCGCGGATCATCAATTCAACAGTTGGAAACACGAAAAGGAAATGGTACGCGTTGTAATAGAGTGGTTACGTGCCCAACCATGATTTTGTGTATCATAAAAAGAAAATAAAATGTGTCGAATTTCTAAAGTAGAATGAAATATAGCCAACATCTGACTAATACCTACCAGGTTGCATAATTAAAAACCGGGGCTTGGCCCCGGTTTTGGTTTGTGCAATAAATTACTGTAACCAGACCATAATTGCTCAATATTAAATATGGCCCACGGCATTCGGTTCCAAAAATTGCCAGTTTTGAGAATCAACCCAATGGCGATAGTTCTGCCAATCAATATCCGAAAATTCATTGCGCAGTGTTTTTATATCAACGTTGTAACCCACGCGATCGAACCATTCGAACATGGCCGCCATGTCTTCGCTCTGCTCCTTGAGCACCGATACAGGGAAACTTTCATATTGAATCGGATGCCCGGTGGCCTGAGTCAGGATAGCGGCACTTTCGTTGCCAGTTAGTTCGTCACCGGCATAGTCGAACCGCTTGCCAAATAACGAATCTCTGCGGCCGATAATACTGGCAACAAAATCACCAATATTTTTAACACTAACTTCTTGCAACACACGATCACCGGGCATGGCCTGCATTATTTTTCCTGCCTTCAAGGCATCTATTGACCAAGGGGCAATTACGTTATCCATAAAAAATACAGGCGCAGTTATGGTGTACGGTATGTCGAGAGTTTTGATGTGCTGCTCGACTTTGTATTTGCTGTCGAAATGGGGAATGCCTGTATCCAGATCGGCACTAGCGACAGAGCCGTAAACCAGATGTCCCACACCGGCTGCCTTGGCGGCATTTGCCAGCTTTATTCCCTGCGCAGTTTCGCCATCGACGCCAATCTCCTGTGAGCTGCCCATGAGGTAAAACGAGTCGACTCCTTTTAAGGCGTCAGCCACAACCCCATCGTCGTCAAAATTGCCCTGCTTGACGTCGACACCCAGGGCGGTCAATGCCTTTGCTTTCGGTGACTCTATATTTCGGGTAAGTGCCCGTACCTGATGACCATTGGCGATCAATGATCTGGTGACTGCGCCCCCCTGGTTTCCGGTGGCACCACTGACAAAAACAGTAAGTTTTGTGTTCATATCGATATTCTCCTCGACTGGATGAGTGATTTCCTTTGCACATTAAGATAACTGGGGTCAGATCACAGTTATTTCCAATATAAGAAACCAATCGAGGTGGTCTAATCTTTGTTACCTTTTTCTGCTTTTTCTTTTCGCTTTTAAAGCGATTAAAGGGCATATAACGGTTTCCTGTTTATGACCGGAATTTTCCCGTAAACAGGGGGGCGCCCGACAAATGAGAGTACCCTTACTGTTAATGAAACTACTCTTGTTATTCATTGTCACCGCCAATTGACAGGAGTAGATTAGCCCGCCCTATCCCGTTGCCTGCTTGTCAAACTCTTTTTATGTTAACAACGGCAACATGATGCAATGTCTAAAGAACACCATATTTAGGAGGGTTTTATGTCACTGAGAATTGGAGACGAAGCACCCGATTTCACCGCAGAAACCACCGAGGGAACGATCAGTTTTCACGATTGGATAGGTGATGGCTGGGCGCTGTTATTTTCGCACCCTAAGGACTTCACGCCCGTATGTACCACCGAATTGGGGTATCTTGCCGGCTTAAAACCGGAATTCGACAAACGCAATTGTAAAATGATGGGATTGAGTGTGGACTCAGTCAGCGATCACAAAGCATGGGCTAAGGACATTGAGGAAACCCAGGGCCACGCACTCAATTATCCATTGATTGGCGACACTGATCTTAAGGTCGCTAAACAGTACGATATGATTCAGCCGAACGCCAGCGGCAGCGCCAAAGATCGAAATGCTGCGGATAACGCGACAGTGCGTTCGTTGTTCATCATCGGGCCGGACAAGAAGATCAAACTCATGATCACCTATCCGATGAGCACGGGACGTGATTTCAATGAGGTGTTGCGCGTACTTGACTCCTGTCAACTCACCGCCAAGCATAAAGTCGCGACGCCGGTGAACTGGAAACAGGGTGAGGACGTCATCATCGTGCCTGCGGTATCCAATGATGAAGCGAAGGAAAAATTTCCCGGTGGTTGGAGCTCACCGAAACCATACATTAGAATTGTCCATCAACCTCACCTTTGATGTTGCTTGAGTCTCAAATGAAAGCCCGGCATCGCCGGGCTTTCTCTTGCCAATTTTAATAGTAAGTTATTGATGCAAAAAAACCGGGACAGATTTATTTTTCTCGCTATAGCCGACGTTTTTATCGGGAGAAGGTCAGGGATTCTCTAACGGGGCGTTAGAATACCTGCAGGTACCGCAAACCGATGAGCAATAACACCAGCCCCAGAATTCCCTGCAGCCAACGTTCCCGTAGATGCCTGCTTACCTGCGGTCCAACCCATGCGCCTACGATTGTGCCCGCCAGCATCAGTAATAAAAGCGGTATATCGAGCTCGATTCCCAGCCGCATATAGTTGGCGATCGAGGTTACTGAACTGACCGCAATGGACAACGCCGCAGTACCTGCCACGATAAACATGGGCAGACCCAATAACATGGTCATAAAGGGTACCAATAGAAAACCGCCACCGACACCCAGTGCCGAAGACACGGCAGCAATGCCTGCTCCCGTCAGGAAGGGCACCCACGGCTGATAATTGAATCGTTCGCCGCCGAACTCAAATGAGACGCGGCGCAATGAATACTGCAGGTGCTTAACGCCGATGGTGCTGGATGATCCGCCGTTATGTACCAGCCCTTCAAACGCTGCCGCGGCGCGCTGGGCATGCGTGTCAGTATCCCGATAATAGCGCAACAGCCGCCAAATGATTTGCAGTGCTATTCCGAGTACCAGCACGCCAAAGACGAGCCTGAAAGTTTTGAGGTCGGCGAGGTAAGTGACAGACAGAGTACTGCCTATAATCGCGCCAAGGATACCACCGGCACCCAGAATGACGGCCAGGCTGACAACCACACGGCGTTGTCGGTAATAACCGGGTACGGCAACCAGCGGCGTTACCAGTGTCAATGTTTGGGCCATGGGTTTGACCAGGTTCGGATCCTGTATCCCCATAATCGAGATAAGCCCCACCGAGGCCAGGATGCCGCCGGCTGCACCGACGGTCGAAAAAACCAGCCCCACCAGAACGCCCCACAGGATCGGCAGCCATACTGGCAGGGTAATGCCCGCTGTTTCAAAAATCATAGTAACAAGCCGTGCATGTATTCAGAACCCGCAACCGTATTGTCAGAACTTCATGAGGTAAATGCGCGCAAGTTAGAGAGTCGGTCAGATGCGGTCTATGGTACATCATGCGGCCTCTTCCAGGGTTGTGGCAAACCCGTTGAATTTGTCCTCCTTTCAGTTTTGCTTGACCGCGGCGGTATTGACCAACTGCAGGTCGTACCCCTGTTCCTGCAGACCATCGACCAGCCAGTACCGGTTGAATGTAGATTCCACGGCGATACCTTGCAACGTATCCTGGTAAGGCATCAACGCGTCGAGCGTCAATGACAGGTCATCGCCTAACTGCTTTTCAAGCACGCGAATAAATCCGTTCTGCAGTAATGAGACATGTCAGCCTCCTCTTGTTTGTGAGCAACCAGTTTAACAACTGTTTGCGAGGAGGCTGGTTAGAGGATTATCAGACCCCTTTTCTCGCTTTATTTTGCTAGTGAGCGTGGTCGTTATATGGGCGGTCGTTCTTTAGTGGCCAATTGAAGAAAGGTGGAGTATAAGCTCGTATAAAATGCAAGGCATAGGAGGTGTATGATGAAGTTTTCCTTAAATGTTGGTGGATTGGATCGCGTAGGCCGCCTGATTCTGGGGGTTGTGCTCATTGCATTGGCTTACTTCAATGTACTGACTGGTACGCTGGCAATCGTTGCCTACATCGTTGCGGTCATTGCTCTCGTAACTGGGCTCATTCGATTGTGCCCAATAAATGCTTTGTTTGGCATAAACACCTGCAAGGTAAAACCATCGAAAACTGCCGAATAATCGCATATAGCGTATTTCGTTTGAAATTTGATATTGAAATATCATAGGCAGTACGCGAGGAACATCGGTAATTCCCACATTACAAATCGCTGGAAAAAGACGACGCAAATACGCGGCGCCTCCGCCCCTCAGTTCAGACGTTATGTTTTTTGAGGAAACGCATGCGAGTTTCGGTAAAGCAACTAAGAGAGTACCCCTGGATTCTGCGGCCTTTCTTTTGGAATCAGAAAAGAAAGTATGGAGCAATCCTTCAGCCTGGCTTACTTTGGGCAAGAGTTCCCAAATTGTTCGCAGCAGTGGCTGTGCTTTATGGAGTGCTGGACAGAAAAAGCTCTCCGTTGAGCCCCGTGCTGCGTTCGTTGGTTACAGTACGAGTATCGCAAATAAATTGGTGTCATTTCTGTGTTGACATCAATTCTGCCACTCTGGCCAAACGCACTGGATCTATGGAAAAAGTAGAGAAACTTGCGCAGTGGAAAAAAAGCGATCTTTTCGACGAGAAGGAGAAAGTCGTTCTTGAATACACGGAAGCTGTTACTTATTCAGACCAACAGGTGACCGACGAATTGATAGAACGATTAAAGGGCTTCTTTGACGACGATGGCATTGTGGAATTAACCGGACTTATCGCTTTTCAAAATTTGTCTAGCAAATTCAACAGCGCTCTAGACGTGCTATCACAAGGTTTTTGCAAACTTAAGCATAATCATTCCAACAAACATCAAACATAACACTGCGCTCCATCCAGCCTTCTGTGTCGGCGGGGGGCTTTATCGTAATCGCGCCGGGATAAGCTCGGCGGTTCTAGCAGGGTGAAAGTCCCGGAAAAAATTGGGGCCAGGTCTTGCATTTTACCTTTATGTTAAATGCCATGGTATGGCTGATGGAAAAAAGACAAGACCTAATACACCTCCTTCCTGCAGTGTGACTTTGACCGAGTTGGGAAAACGATTCGGCCGCGATGCCACCACAGTGAGCCGTGACGTGCGCCGGGTGGAGGCGAGGGCGCAATCAGACAAGCGCGTCGCCAGGCAGTTGAAGTAATTATATTAAAGCCATAATGCAGGCCTGGCCCGGGTTTTCGGGTTTTTCTATCCTGTCCTTTCTGTATTCTCTTTTGTTTTTTTGTGTGTTCAAAGGGCACATAACAGTTTTCTGGTTATGACTGGATTCCGGTATGCTTGTATCCCCGTCAGCATGGAGCTTCAGCCATGGCAACTGATGACCTGCATCAACGCATTCTCGACAAGTCTCTGGATCTGGCCGCGCAATCGTCCTGGGAGAAACTGCATCTCTATGATGTGGCGGCTGCGCTGGAGCTCTCGCTCGATCAGATCCGGGTACATTTTGCCCAGAAAGATGACCTGGTTGAGGCCTGGTATGACCGGGCTGACAGCGCCATGCTCAAGGCCGCCGCAAAGAAGGCCTTCCTGAAGCTCGATATGCCGCATCGCCTGCATAAGCTCATCATGGTCTGGCTCGATGTGCTGGCGAAATACAAAACAGTATCCCGCGATATGTTGCTGTATAAACTCGAACCCGGACATATACATCTACAGGTTTTGGGCGCACTGCGTGTCAGTCGCACGGTGCAGTGGTTACGGGAGGCAGCGCATCAGGACAGCACGCATCTCCGGCGCATCCTCGAAGAGATCGGACTGACCTCGATCTATCTCATGACGTTTGTCTACTGGATGAATGACGTTTCAGATAATCAGGAACGCACACGGACCTTTCTCGGACGCAAGCTCGAACGGGCGGGACATCTGGTGAATTTGATGGAGGATTGGTTACCGAGACGCAGTCGCCAGCCAGATCGGCCAAACGCCGACAGTACCGATTGATTTGAGGTATGGACACCATCACCCATGCCCTGGTCGGTGCCGTTACCGCCCGTGCCACGGCACCCAAAGTTGCTAGCGACAAATATCTGCCGATCAAGGTTCGCGTCATTGTCGGCGGTTTGGCGGCCGCCTTCCCGGATATCGATTTTCTTTCCCTCTGGATCAACCCGTTGGCATATATCGCCGATTGGCACCGGGCCGAGACCCATTCCTTTGTGATGCTGCCGGTCTGGGCGATATTACTGGGTCTGCTATTCGCCTGGATTGCAAAACGCCGCCACCAATGGCAAGAGCTCGTCATTATCTGTGGACTCAGCATCTTCAGCCATATCATTACTGATTTGATTACCAGTTGGGGAACCATGATCTTCGCTCCGATCTCCGGCTATCGGGCCAGTCTCGGTCTGACTTTTATTATTGATCCGGTATTTACGCTGATAATCCTCACCGGTCTGATTGTTGCCCTGGTCAGGCACTCGCGGGTGGTTGCCCGTTCGGGCCTTGTTGTGCTCGCTGCCTATGTCGGTCTGCAGGCGGTCCTTAAGTTCCAGTCGGCAGCCATCGGCGAGGCCTATGCCGCCGAGCGGCAGTGGTCAGATGCCCGGGTCCACACCCTGCCGCAACCGTTTTCGCCGTTTCACTGGAAGATCATCGTGAGCGAGGGCAAGCGCTACCACACCAGTTATGTCGACCTGGTTGCCGGTCAGGAGAAACAACCGCCGGACAAGACCCGCACTTCCTTGCTGGGTGTCAGTAATTACTACCGGCCGAAGTCACAGTTGCAATGGCAGAGTTATAACCACGCAGACAGCAACGCGCTGGCGCGCCTGGTCTGGCAGCACCCGGAAATGGCACCGTATCGGCGATTCGCCAGGTTGCCGGTGCTCTACCGGATCGACCGCACCGCGTCTAACCGCTGTGTGTGGTTCGTCGATCTTCGCTTCATCATCCCGACCCGGACCTCACCGTTCCGATATGGCATGTGCAAACAGCAGGGGGAAAATGACTGGCGCCTGTATCGACTACAGCAATTTAGTAAAAATACAAGACATCGTGTGGGAACAATGGAACCGGAGTAAATTGATGCAGATTTAATAATCGTTTGATAGTTACCGCTAGCGGACCATCAGAATGGTCCTATATTTTATATTCACCAACCCATTTGTCGCCCACATAATCAACCAGTAAATATTTCGGTTTCATTTTAGAAGCAGCTGTGGAATCGAATTCCTGCTTAATCGGAAAATTCTTTGCGAATTCCACTGGATCACAGGCCGTGGATTCCACGGTGCGGAAGGCAACCGTGATTTCGTTGTTCACGGAAACGGCGTCGAGATCGTATGAGTCGTGAAACAGGACTCGCTTTTTTACCACACAGCTGAAATAGAGCTGCATTTCTACGATCAAGGGGGTGTCACGTTGCGCCAGTTTGCGCTGTGCGCGTTTGGTCCACTCCACTTCAAATGGGCGATCCCGGAGCATCACGGTTTTCGTGTGACGCGGCGGGTTGAGCCACCTGTCGAGAATTTGCAGTGGATTGCCAACTGAAAAGTAACTGGCGTGAATATTGATCATGGCGTCCTCGATTGGGTCATGAATTAGGCTGCACGTTTTATTCTGATCCTGATTTGCCCAATTAGTTCTATTCGCGCATTGATTGGAACCAGCGCGGATGATCGTCCTAGAAGGGTCTGACAACTGCCAGAATAATGACCGGGATAATAATGACAACCGGAAACTCATTTAGCCAGCGGTAAAACACGTGGCCGTGGGAGTTTCGGTCGTTTTTGAAGTCGCTCAAAAGTTTGCCCAGATAAACGTGATAGGCAATAAGCAGGGCCACCAGCATTAGCTTGGCGTGCAGCCAGCCGCCCGAAGCGCCGTATCCCAGCCACAGCCATAGACCAAATACGACAGTGAGTACGCCGCCCGGGGTCATGATACCGAAGAACAGTTTGCGTTCCATAATCTTGAAGCGATCACGGCTGGTCTGGTCCTCGCTCTGGGCGTGATAGACAAAAAGGCGCGGCAGGTAAAACAGCCCGGCGAACCAGGTGACCATAAAAATAATATGGAAAGCTTTGAGGTACAGTTGCGTCATTTTTTTGTCTCGCTGATTTGTCAGTCCGGGAATATCATATCGCGGTTGAGTTTTGGATCAATTCCCGAATGCGGAATTTTAGTCGGCCGGTATCGAACTTACCCTGCTTGCGCCAGATAATATTTCCATTGGGCGCAATTAAAATGGTTGTAGGCGTAACCCTGACGTTGCCGAATGCGCGCACGACCTCAGCATTAATATCCAGCGCCACCGGATAGGGCATTTTCAATAATTTTGCCATGGCGACAACATGTGTTGGCGGATCATAGGGCATGGCCACGGCGATCATCTCCAGACCATCTGGCTGCAGTTGTTGGTAAAGAGAATTCATATCCGGTGTTTTGGCAATGCAGATCTTGCAGGTCGTGGCCCAGAAAAATACCAGCACTGGCCCGCCGCGCAGTTTATTCAGTGACAGTTTATTGCCAGTGATTAGCGTGAAGGTGATATCCGGTGCTTTTTGGGCGGGCTGCGTCCAACGCGCGGTTATGATTCCTAATATCGCCACCGCGATGATAATGGTGAACGCAATTCGTGGAAACTTCGAGGCTGACGTTTTCTCTTTCATAGTCCGGAGTGTACTGCTCGACATCGCTAACAACTAATCGGGCACAAAAAGTGTCAACATGCCGTTGAGAAAACGTTGCCCATGTTCCGTGGGACGTAAGGTGATGGCATCGCGATCGATAAAGCCCTTCTCCTCAGCGCTCGCAAGTTGTGGCAGCATGGAATTTACCGTTAACCCGGTTCGTTCCTGATAACTGGCCAGTGGCACACCCTCACAAAGTCGCATGGTATTCATCATAAACTCCAGCGGTAAATCCTTGTCCGCTACCTGAGTGATGCCGCCGATACCTTTTACTGTTCCTGCGTTCTGCAAAAAGTCTTTCGGGTGTTTGGCTTTCCACAGCCGGAAAATTCCCTCATGGTTGCTGAGCTTGCCATGGGCGCCGGCGCCGATGCCGAGATAATCCCCAAACGTCCAGTAATTCAGGTTGTGGCTGGACCGGTTTCCCTTTCTCGCATAAGCGGAAATCTCGTAACGCGCAAAACCCGCCTGTGCCAGCAGGCTCTGTAACGCCTGTTGCATATCCCAGATGGCGTCTTCAGCGGGCAGTGTTGGTGGCGATGCACCAAAGGCGGTATTGGGTTCAATGGTAAGTTGATACAGTGAAATATGATCTGTTTCCAGAGCCAGCGCAGTTTCGATGTCATGAATGGCTTTGTCCAGTGTCTGCCCCGGTAATCCAAACATCAGGTCGAGATTAATTTTTTCAAATCCCGCGTACTTGGCGGTTGTTATGGCCTGCGCTGCCTGTTCGCCGTCGTGGATGCGACCCAATTGTTTCAGACTATCGTCATTGAAACTCTGGACACCAATGGATAAACGATTGACCCCGGCTTCGCGAAAGCCGGTAAAACGCTGTTCGTCTACTGTGCCCGGATTGGCTTCTAGCGTGATTTCAGCCAAGGGATTAAAAGGAATACGCGCGCGCAACTCCGACAACAGTCGCGCGATCGCGCCTGCCGAAAAAAGACTGGGTGTACCGCCACCGATGTACACATTCTCCACATGCCTGCCCCAGACGCGCGGCAGATCCTGCTCGAGGTCGCGCAGTAGCGCGTCGATGTACGCCCCTTCAGGAATATCATCCCGCAGCGCGTGGGAATTGAAATCGCAATAGGGACATTTGCGCACACACCAGGGCAGGTGAATATAGAGCGAAAGCGGGGGTGGCGCGGTAAGCGGGGTCATGGCATATAGATGGTGTGGCAGTGGACTAAATCAACACTGTGGCAGCGTCTGAAATCTGGTAGAACAACGACATATTTCAATTATCATCTGCCCATTATAAGGAGTTTAGTAATGAATCGAGTTATCCAAAGCCTAATTATCATCCTCGGCGGCGCTTTGCTAAGCAGCCAGGCCTTGGCCGATACCGTGCCCTATCAACGCATTCGCGCCCTGAATATGGAATCCGCCAACAAGGTGGCGATGGCCGCCGCGCGTGATTGCAGTAAAAAAGGTTATCAGGTATCAGTCGCCGTTACCGATCGTTATGGCAATCTGATTGCCTTCATTCGCAGCCCGTTGTCCGGTAAGCACACCATTGGTGGCGCACAGAACAAGGCCTATACCGCGGCGACTCTACAGGGATCAACCGAGGTATTGGGGCCGCAAGTCAAGCAACTGAAAGGTACACGCCGGATTTCACTCATTGGTGGTGGTCTGGCAATTCGCGCCGGCGGCATCATGTACGGTGCCATTGGTGTTGCAGGTGCACCGGGCAAGAAGACGCCGGGCGATGTTGATGACGGTTGTGCCAAGGCAGGTATCAAGGCCATCGTTGATGATCTTGAATTTGCAGAATAGTAAACTCAAATGTGGTGATTGTTGGTGTGCTGAGTGTTGTGGGCGAACAAGCAAACCTCATCACTTGAAATCGGTGCTAATTCGCCAACTGTTTTAGCGCTGTAAACAATTGGCGCAGCGCCTGGCCACGATGGCTGAGTCGATTTTTTTCTTCTGGCGCCAGTTCCGCCGAAGCGCAGTTGTGTTCTGGCACATAGAAGACGGGATCGTAACCAAAGCCACCCGTGCCTGTGGGTTCAAATAGAATGCGACCCTCCCACGTGCCTTGGCAGACCAGCGGGGTGGGATCATTCTCGTGGCGCATGTATACCATCAGGCACTGGAAGCGGGCTGCCCGTTTGTCTTCTGGGACGTCTTTTAACTCTTGCAGTAACTTTTGCAGATTTTCTTCATCGGACGCACCGACACCGGCGAAGCGCGCGGAATAGATGCCGGGTGCGCCCTTCAGTGCATCGACTTCGATGCCGGAGTCGTCGGCAATTGCAGGCAAACCTGTGTAATGTGCAGCGTTGCGTGCCTTGAGAATGGCGTTTTCGACGAAAGTCAGGCCGGTTTCTTCGGCCTCCGGAACATCAAAATTATTTTGTGGAAGAACCTCGATATCCTGGTCGGCCAGCAGCTGACCGATTTCACGTACCTTGCCCGGGTTATTGCTGGCGAGAACAATGCGTTGACTCATCACAAACCCAGGCTTTGTTTCTGTTTTTCGATCAGGTCAGCGATGCCCTGTTTGGCCAGGGCCGTCATCGCCAGCATCTCCTGTTCGGTAAATGCCGCGGTTTCGGCCGTACCCTGTATCTCGATAAACTTGCCCTTATCGTCC
>SDBU01004789.1_pt1 | contig 16446 bp, 15 predicted proteins | sample 2277071 | NCBI WGS metagenome assembly SDBU01 (sample SAMN10397929, study PRJNA504765) | marine sediment metagenome | isolation source: marine sediment core GS08_GC12, 126 cmbsf | place: Arctic Ocean: Gakkel Ridge, Loki's castle | collected 2008
GTCCGAGCTCAGCGGTGAGGTGCTGAACGTAGGTAGCGGTAACACTTACAGTATCAATCGGCTTGTTGAGCTCCTTGGCGGGGACGCAGTCCATATACCCAGGCGTCCGGGAGAGCCCGACAGTACCCTGGCCGATATAACCTCGATCCGCCAATTGCTCGGTTGGCAGCCCCAGGTATCCCTCGAAGAGGGTGTCAAGGTCATGCTGGACAATATAGACTACTGGCGAGGGTCGCCTGTCTGGACGCCGGAATGCATTGAAGAAGCAACCAAAGACTGGTTTATGTATTTGAGGCGCTTGGAGAGTTGAGATGTCTGTCAAACGCATCGCCACCCGCCTTGTTCCAACATCGCTACGCCCGTTCCTCAGATCTCTACTGACACACATTTCTAGATCACACTTCCCTAGAGAGCATGTGCCTCATACAAGATTCCCCCTTGAACCAGCGATGCGGGATGCTATTGCCGAGTCTCTGAGGATAAACAGATCGTCAGCCGTTACCAAGTCCATGGCTTCTGAGTGTTGTGACTTCCCAGACCTTGAGAAGCTCACTGTTTATTGGGGGATTGTTAGAGGGGTTACACAACTTTTAGAGCCTTATAATTCCCCCCTTGACAAATACTTTCACTGGAGTAACTTCCAGGAGAGGATGGCCCAGGGTCTACTCGACACATCAAAAGATTTATTTGCGATTTGGGCTGCCATTCACAAGCGTCCAAAGGTAATTCTTGAAATAGGTTGTAGAACCGGGAAATCCATCGCGTTACAATTATTTGTTCATCCAGACCCACGTGAATGCACCGTATTGCTGATAGACCCTTTCATTGAAATGGGCTCGCCTAAAAAGGTGGCCCTGAACCTAGAGCGTTTATTCATACCCAAGAGCAACGTCTATTTCTTCGTTGGGTATTCGGAAAGCGTACTTCCGCATATCATGAACACTTTTCCCGAAGTACTGTTTGACTACGTACTCGTGGATGGTTCACATCGCAAGCAAGATGCGTTACGAGATCTGCAAATGGTGACGCCGTTCGTTTCTCGAGGAGGATATATTGTGTTGGATGACATTGGTTCATATGGCCCAGATATTGGCTACGGTTTGATAGATGTGTGGAACACCTGGAAGGCTGAGGCTAAAGAGGAATTCTATTTCCGAGAATATGAAGTTCCTTGGGATTTTGCAGCGGCACAGAGGAAGTAGAGTATCAGCATGGATCAAATCGAAAGTAGTATTGACAACAAAATCAAGCCCCTCGCCGAACTCGCGGATATCATTGTCGATCTGAAGTCGGGGGGGAAGCGCATTGTTCACTGTCACGGGGTGTTCGACCTGGTGCACCCGGGTCATATTCGGCACCTGGAAGCGGCGAAGCGAGAAGGAGACGTGCTGATTGTGACCGTTACCCCGGACCAGTACGTGAACAAGGGGCCGGGGCGTCCCGTGTTCAACCAGCGCCTTCGCGCCGAGACCCTGGCTGCGTTACAGTGTGTGGACTTTGTCGCCGTCAACGAATGGCAAACGGCGGTTGAGACCATTCGCAGACTACAGCCGGATGTCTACATCAAGGGCAGTGAATACGCCCAGCGCGAGGACGACCTCACCGGCAAGATATATGACGAAGAGGAAGCCGCCCTCTCGGTGGGAGGGCGCATTCACTTCACCGAGGATATTACCTTCAGCTCTACACATCTGCTTAATGCCTACTTCGATGCTCTGCCACCCGAGGCCGACGTATACTTGCGGGAGCTTCGTGAAGAATACTCCCCCGATGATGTGGTCCAGCGCCTGAAGTCCCTGGATAACCTCAAGGTGCTGGTTGTCGGTGACGCCATCGTGGACGAATACCACTTCTGTCACCCCTACGGCATGGCATCCAAGTCGTCCACCATTGCCGCCCAGTTTATCGATGCAGAAGCTTATGCTGGCGGAGCCATCGCCGTCGCCAACCACCTGGCCGGATTCTGTAAGAACGTGCACCTGGTGACCTGCCTGGGCGAGCAGGACTCTCGCCAGGAGTTCATCAGCCAAAATCTGAAACCCAGCGTTTCTGCCAAGTTCTTCTTCCGTCCTGATGCGCCCACAGTGATCAAGCGCCGTTATGTCCGAAGTTTCCTCGTCACAAAACTGTTTGAGGTATCGTTTTTCAATGATCAACCGCCTCCTCCTGACATGGATAAGGCGTTTTGTGGGTATCTGTCTAGCGTTATTGGAGACTACGACCTGGTGGTAGCGGCCGACTTTGGACACGGCCTCATAGGGCCATCCGCCGTCCAGGTGCTGTGTGAGCAGTCACGCTATCTGGCTGTTAATGTGCAGTTGAATAGCATAAACCTGGGCTACAACGTGATCACCAAGTACCCGCGGGCCGACTATGTTTGTATCGATGAGGAGGAAACACGTATGGCGTGCCGGGACCGCTACGGGCCCCTGGAAGGCCTCCTAGAACAACTTGCGCACCAACTGAGTTGTCGATTGATGACGGTGACACGAGGACATCACGGATCAATCACATATCAGCCTGGTGGCGGTTTTTCGTACGCACCCGTATTTTCGCGTGAGGTTGTGGACCCTATCGGTGCCGGCGACGCCTATCTTGCAATCACAGCCCCCTGCGCATTCATGGGCTATCCGCCTAACCTGGTAGGATTTGTGGGCAACGCCGTTGGCGCCCTGGCTGTACGCTTCATCGGTAACAAAGAATCGGTGGAGCCTGTAGCACTGTTCAGATTTATCAATGCGTTATTGGGGTGATATGAGTCAGAGCAGCGATCGAGAGGCCTTTGCCAGGCGGTATATAGATGACCTGTGCTGTGTGCTTCGCGATCTTCCCTTGCATGACCTGGGGCGCGCGCTGGAAACGCTAGAGAAGGCCTTTGTCGAGCGACGCCAGGTGTTCCTGGCAGGCAACGGCGGAAGTGCAGCTACCGCTTCGCACATGGCCAACGACTTGATGTTGGGCTTGGCAAAAGACGTCGGACAAGGCTTCCGCGCCATTGCCTTATCAGACAACGTTCCCCTTATTACCGCAATTGCGAATGACCAGAGCTACAGCGAGATCTTTGCCTGGCAGCTGGCGGAGCTCGGCCAGCCAGGCGACGTGTTGTTTGTGCTTTCAGGCAGTGGCAACTCGGCCAACATCGTGCGCGCCGTTGAGGTCGCGCGTCAGATGCAGATAGTGACCATCGCCTTTCTGGGCATGGGAGGTGGGAAAGTCGCAAAGATGGCCGACGTCTCTGTCATTGTGCCCTCCAGTGAATATGGGCCGATTGAGGACGTCCACATGGCCTTTGACCACCTCGCCAGGGCTTATCTGTACAACTGGCTGGCAGAAGCACGGAGGAATCTGGTCTAATGGAGCGACGGGCTGTGTTTCTCGACCGTGACGGGGTACTGATCCGCGACGTAGACGCGCTGACACAATACGACCAGGTGGAGTTGTTTGCCTGCGTACCTCGTGCAATACGGCGGTTGCGGGAGTCGGGCTTCGCTGTCGTGGTAGTCAGCAACCAGGCGGTCGTTGCGCGTGGCCTCGCTTCTGAGCGGGACGTAGAACGCACGCACGCCTGGATCCAGCACCTGCTGCGAATGGACGGTGGTGTGGAAATCGATCGGTTTTACTTTTGTCCCCACCATCCAGACGCGACCTTGCCCCAGTACATGGCTGCGTGCGACTGTCGCAAACCATGTCCTGGCATGTTGCTGCGGGCGGCGCAGGAACTGGACCTGGATCTGGGAGCCAGCTACATGGTGGGCGACCGGATATCCGACATCATCGCCGGTCAGCGCGCGGGTTGCCGAACAATCCTGGTGCAGACTAGAATGCATATGGCGCCACCCGTTGAGTCGGGGGAATCACTGGAGATGACGGCGGAAGCGGACTATGTATCTGCTGACCTGGGTGCTGCCGTCGAGGTCATTCTTGGGACGATGCGATGATGGTGGATTACTTTGAGATGGGTCGAAATTCGGCGTCATGCTCCATTATTCACATCAAGAGTAAGGGTGTGGAGTAGCGGTAATGGGTGTCTTCCTAATCGCTGAAGCCGGATCAACCCACGACGGGAGTTTCGGGAACGCCAAGTGCGCTATTGATGTGGCGGCGGAGTGCGGGGTGGACGCCGTCAAGTTTCAGATGCACATCGCTGAAGCGGAAACCCTGCCCCACGCCCCCACGCCCCCATATTTCGAGGCCGAGCCTCGGACGGAGTATTTCCGCCGCACGGCGTTCTCAATGGAGCAGTGGCGGGAACTGAAGACACATGCCGAGCAGAAAGGGCTGGTCTTTCTTTGCTCGCCCTTCTCGGCGGAGGCAGTGGAGACGTTGGAAAAGCTGGGCGTCACACAGTATAAGATCCCTTCAGGTGAAGTGACCAACGTGCCTATGTTGGAACTGATAGCCTCCACCGGGAAGCCGGTGCTCCTCTCCTCCGGCATGAGTTCTTGGGTGGAGCTCGATGCCGCAGTGAATACCATTCTCAGGCAGCACAACCGCCTCACAGTTCTTCAGTGTACCAGCGATTACCCGTGCCCTTATGAGCAGGTCGGGCTGAACGTCATGCTGGAGATGAAGGAGAGGTATGGACTTCCCGTGGGGCTATCGGACCATACGTTGTCCATTTATGCGCCCCTGGCTGCCACAGCCTTGGGGGCTTCAGCCATCGAAAAGCACTTCACCCTGAGCAGGCGCATGTACGGGAGCGACGCCAAGCACTCCCTTGAGCCACACGAACTGACGGATATGGTCAGAGGGGTTCGAGCCGTCGAGACCATGCTGTCCAACCCGGTGAGTAAGGACAGCATAGAAGGCTTCCGCGTCATGAAGAAGACCTTTGAGAAGAGTCTGGTATCCCTCGTTGAAATCCCGGCTGGGTCAGTATTAACGAGCGAAATGGTTGGAATCAAGAAGCCGGGCACCGGGCTTTCTGCGTGGCGATACCGGGAGGTGCTGGGTCGCAGAACGGCACGTCCTGTGCCAGAACACCAGGTGCTTCAAGAGGAAGACATCGATTGGAGTTGATATGCGTAAGGTTTGCGTTGTCGTTGGGTCAAGGGCCAACTACAGCAGCATAAAGAGTGCTATGCGGGCCATTCAGGCCCACCCAGACCTGGAATTGCAGTTGGTGGTCGGCGCATCGGCTCTACTGGATCGCTTTGGCTCGGTGGTGGAAGTAATTGAGGCCGACGGCTTCAAGCCTGACGCTAGGGTCAACATGATTATCGAGGGGGAGACGCCCCTTACCATGGCCAAGTCCACCGGGCTTGGCCTCTTGGAGTTACCTACTATCCTAGATCTGCTAAAGCCGGATATCGTCATCACGGTTGGCGACCGCTTTGAGACGATGGCAACGGCTGTAGCCGCAGCCTACATGAACATCCCCCTGGCTCACACAATGGGCGGCGAAGTCACCGGGACCATCGATGAGAGCATTCGTCATGCCGTGACCAAGCTGGCTCACATCCACTTCCCCGCCAACCAGCCGGCGGCTGAGCGGATTATACGCATGGGTGAAGACCCGAATACGGTTCACGTAGTAGGCTGCCCTCGTATCGATCTGGTGACTGAGATCGCCGAAAAGGACGGGGACCTGTCAGGTCAAACCTGGGTGGAGCACGAGGGCGTGGGAGGCCACGTGAATCTCGATGAGCCTTTTCTTCTTGTTGCTCAACATTCGGTGACCACCGAGTACGGTCAGGGCGAGCGTCAGATCACCGAAACCTTGATGGCGCTAAACCAGTTGAAGATGCCGGCCATCATGCTCTGGCCCAATGTGGATGCCGGCTCCGAAGACATCGCACGGGGCATGCGCAAGTTCCGTGAGCATTACCGCCATGATTACATCCGGTTCCATAAGAACTTCCCCATTGAGACCTATGTGCGTTTGATGATGCGCTGTGCCTGTATGATCGGCAATTCCAGCGCGGCAATCCGAGAGGGGGCATATCTTGGCATGCCTGCTGTAAACATCGGTACACGTCAAATGGGACGCGAGCGAGGTGGGAATGTAATTGATGTTGAACACGGCCGCGAACATATCCTGGATGCCATACAAAAACAGTTACTTAATGGACGCTACCCGTCAGATCCCATGTACGGAGACGGCCACGCCGGGGAACGAATTGCAAACATCTTGGCAACCTGCCAGGTGAAAATTCAGAAACGCATCCTCTACTGATACTGACATGGAAATCCTGGGCCTGATTCCGGCGCGCGGCGGATCGAAGGCCATACGCCATAAGAACATAACCGCCCTGGCTGGACGGCCACTACTAGCGTACACCTGTGAAGCGGCCCTGGCCAGTCAACGGCTGACTCGCGTCGTTCTTAGCACCGATGACCCTGCTATTGCCGAAGTGGGACGGCAATCTGGGGTTGAGGTGCCCTTCCTGCGCCCCGTCGATCTTGCACAAGATGACACACCAATGCTGGAGGTGATCCAGCATGCGCTGCGCACCCTCGAGGAGGGGGAAAACTATCGACCAAAGGCGGTTGTTCTCCTTCAGCCGACCTCTCCGCTACGCCGGGCCGAGCACATCGACGCAGCGGTGAACATTCTTCTGGAAGCGGGCGCCGATTCGGTGGTAAGCGTGATCGAGGTGCCCCACCACTTCAACCCCGTCTCGTTGATGCGCCTTGAGGGAGGGAGGCTGGTGCCTTTCGTAGAGGGGCCCCTAATCTTGCGGCGGCAGGACAAACCTGTCGTGTATGCTCGCAACGGGCCCGCCGTGCTGGTGAGCTCTTACGATACGCTGATGACAAAGAACGACCTGTACGGTAGCGACTGCTGGCCCTACCTGATGGATGCGTATGATTCTATAGATATTGACAGTCCCGTAGACCTGGCAATCGCAGAGGCGCTGCTGGCTCAAAAGGCCGGCAAAGAGACAGGCGCTTCTACTGGCCTGTAACTGTTCAGCAGATACCCCAAAGGAGGGAGCTCTATGGCCAGCTGTTACCTTTGTGGAATCGCCGAGCCTGAGGTAATCCGTACTAAGCTACGACATAATGTGCAGCGTAATGTGCTGCGATGCCCCTCGTGTACCCTGGTGTGGCTGGAGCCGAAACAGGCCGACCTCCAGGAGTATTACCGGGATGAGTACCGCCGCACGTATACACCCGTTCCAGGAAAGCAGATCACTGCTGAGGAGACCTTCGCCATGTACCGCCCGTTCATGGCCGATCGGATCCACCATGTGCGCCCTCACGTCGATTCCTCTATGCGTGCTTTGGAAATTGGGTCCGCTAGCGGATATTTCCTTGACGCCCTCAGACCGTTTGTTAGAGAGGTGGTGGGGCTGGAGTTTAACGAATCCCATGCCGACTATGCCCGCCAGCGACTTGGCATCGAGATGTTCAGCGTCCCGATTGAGCAGACGGGGCTCCCCAAGGAGTCCCTAGACATTGTTTTCGTGTTCCACGTTCTAGAGCACGTTCCGGACCCTGTGGGGTTCCTCCAAGGGCTATCTCCATACCTTTCATCTGGCGGTAAAATATACATCGAGGTACCCAACGTAGATGACGCCCTGCTTTCATCATATGAGGTTCAGGGATTTGCGGACTTCTATTATCGTGAACCTCACCTGTTCTACTTTTCTCCCACAACCCTGCGGACCGTCACGGGCCGGGCTGGGTTCGTTGGTGAGATCGAGATGGTACAGCGGTACGGACTGGCAAACCATATCCACTGGGTCACGACGGGAACTCCACAACCCGACGCCCAGACTGCCCTGGGAGTTCCGAAGTTTGTACCCAACAGCGCAGTGCAACGGTCAGCCTTCGAGGTGGAACTTCAAGAATGGCTGGGCCGCACCGACAGTGAGTACCGCACTCTTCTGAAGCGGCACAGTCGGGCTGAGGCGATGACGTTTGTAGGCACACGCAGAAACGCCGCTTAAACGTTGATACAAGATAAACCGCAACCCTTAGTAAATTTCTAAATGAATGCGATATTTGTCGCTCAGGGTTACTCCATTCGGCTGTTCTATAAGCTAACCCTCCGATTGCGTGAAGAGCTGGGGCTGGAGAAGATCGGGCTCTACGTAATCGGGTCCGGCGCTTATCTCAACCTGCTGAAACAGTATCCCGAATTAGAGTCGGGGGAGATCCAGGTCCTGAAGGAGTGGGACATCACCGGCGAAGCACATCGAGTGGGCCTAGACCAAGCGCTGCTCGATGACTACGAGCGACGGCTGGGTGACCCTAATCTGTGGGGGCCGGTTATCCTTGATCGTCGCCTCATATATGGCAAGAGCTGTAAGTACGAGCAGAACTACAAGCCGCGCTTCGGCCACGAAGAGATGCAGCGCATCATGCAGGTGGGACTCACCCGCATTGAGGAGATGTTCGATCGAATCGAGCCCGACTTCGTTCTCTCGTTCCTCTCCGCAACCTTTGGCGGTTATATATTCCACCTGTTAAGCAGGGAGCGGGGCATTCCCCACCTGGAGTTGAGGACTAGCAAGATCCAGGACTACTCTATGTGGGTCAAAAGCCTGCATGACCGCCCCCCTCATATAATTCGGCGTTTCGAGATGAACGACATATCGCCTGAGAGCTACAGGCGAGCGGACGAGTACCTGGAATCGTCGCGGAGGGCACGGGTGACGTACGAGGGGTATTTGGGCTACTTCCCTCCCCCTGCCGATAACCGGGGCCAGCGTTTGTGGAAGCGAATAAGGAGATTTGGCCGCCCGCTGAGACGGTGGTGGTGGCGGAGATACCTGGGTCTGATCCAGGCAACCCTCGAGTATTACAGAACCGAAAGACATAGAGACAACTACAGTTGGAGCCCCATTTTGGCGTACCTGTACACTAATGTGGTACGGCCTTATAGACATTGGCGCACCGAAAGGTTGTTGGGCCGGCACTACGTTCGCGAAAAAGACATAGGCTCCGAACGCTACGCCTACTTTCCCCTCAGCATGGAACCCGAGATAGCTCTGTCTTTGTACGCAAGGCCCTTTCTCAATCAGATCGAGGCCGTCCGCAACTTTGCCATGAGCCTGCCCCTTGGCATGAAGCTGTATGTGAAAGACCACCCTCGTGAGTGGGGGCTGCGCAAGGCCGGCTACTACAGAAAGCTCCTCGAGATCCCCAACGTCCGCCTGGTAGACCCCTCCGTTGACGGCCTGACGGTGATCCAGAGCTGTGAGCTGGTGGTTACAACCCGCGGCTGGACCGGGCTGGAGGCTATTGTTCAGAGGAAGCCGGCCGTTCTACTCTCGCCCAATTGCACCTATAGCATCCTGTCGATGGCCAGGGTCGCACCAGACCTGTATAAGCTACCTGAGGTCGTTCATGAGGCGATTGAAAACCACCATCACAACGAGGAGGAACTGCGTCGGTACGTAGCCGCCATGATCGACGGCAGTATGCAGGTGGGGCTATATGGCAAGCTCCTCAACTGGGGCGTTCCACTAGATGGGTTAGACGAGTTCGATTTGTTCGTAGACCACACCGTTAGCCGGTTGGAGGAGGAGAAGGTGGTCAAAAGCCGTGACCGCTTGGGAAGCCGGCTGGGGAACTGACCTCTAAGAAGGGTCCGCAGGATGATCTTTAACAATCGATTGCCGATTGCAAGGTTTGGTGCGCTGGAGATCAGCAGCGACTTCGAGTGCGGTGCGGGAGTTGACTTTCGTACCGAACAGGATGGCACGCTGTATGTGCGGATCCCCCAGGAGCCCCTTGTGCCTTACCGACCGTCTGGTCAACCTGAAAGGGTAATCCAGATGGATTATACCTGGTACTTCTGTGTGGCGTTGACAAATCGTGATGCAGCAGACAAGCAGGTATCTTTGCTGGCCAGCAGAGATGAGGGCACTGAAAGTGGCGCGTTCAGGGACTACGGTGTGCCGGCATTTACGAGCCTAGATTTCCAGCACTGGGACAGGATGTCGGATGTGCGTACCGACACCGACAATGCGCGAGCCTACCTGCTCCAGTTAACTCTGCCTGCCGGGCACACTGTCTACGTATCCAACTCTGTCCCGCATCCCTATTCTCAGGGTACTTCGTGGCTCCAGGACGTGGCGGCTAAACATGGGGGCATTTGTCACCTGGACACTTTGGGCCCTTCGCTGGAGGGACGGCATATCTACGTGTTGACAATTGGCGAAGGGGCCAACGACCGGGATGGCCGTTCCAGGGTGTTGATCACCTCTGGGTTTCATCCGGCAGAGCCGTCGACCCTTGGTGTACAGGCGATTGTAGAGCACCTTCTGGCAGGCTCCCCACTTGCCCGGCGCATCCGCAAGGAACTGCTGGTTGACATCTTACTCCAGGTGAACCCCGATGGATACGTCCATGGTACGGGCGGTTGCAACGCTAAGGGCGTCAATATGTACTGGGACTTCCGTAGGGATGACTCCGAAAACAGTCCCGAGGCGGTGGCACTGTGGGACTGGATCAGGAAATATCCGCCCCTGGTGTACCTGGATTTCCACTGCTATGCCCACCAGGTATTCAAAGAAGTATCACCCTATATCAGACCGCTAAGCGATTACCGCTCTCCCCGCTCACGTCGCCTGGCTGATGAGATATCCAGGGCTCTGGTGCGTATGTGCGACGGACGGCGTGTAACGGGCGGCCTCACCAATGGGACTTCTACCCTGGCACATCAGATCACGGAAGCGTACGACACGGTAACCTTCACCAAGTTCCATTTTCATCTAAAGCATGGACAGGACTCCATCCGTCACACAGCGGTGGAGGTGCTTGAGCACGTCGCAAGGGCAACTCTCGATGAGATTGCCGGCGTTGGTGCCACGCTGACATTTTCGCGAGCCGCGAAACGGATCGGCCGGAGGGCCAGAATATTGCTGTCCCAATTGAGAAAGGCAATCCCCGTCTCCTAGCAGCCGCACCCAAATGAGAATAGAAATGTCGAAGGCAGGCCAGCGAATCCAGGCATTCTACGATGAGTATCACCGAAGTCGTGGACGTAAAGCGCCGGGGTGGATGAGCAGTTCCTACTGGAATCTGTTTGAGGGAAGGACGCTGGAAATCGGCCCTGGTACGCTTGTTCCGCAGAAATTGAGCGGTGTGGAGTATGTTGCCGTCGAGTACTCGCCCGTGGGTGCGCGTATCCTGGCGGAGAAGGGCGTTGAAGGTGTAGTAATCGGCGACGGGCAATGCCTGCCGTTTCGAGAGCATGGCTTTGACGTCGTTGCCTGCCACGATGTCTTGGAACACGTCCTGGATCCTCACCGGCTTCTTTCTGAGATGGCCCGTGTCTCAAAGGGGAAAATTATCATCGTGGGGCCTAACTATGTAGGGCCAAGCAGAAAGAGAAGAGGGAAACTCCAGCCGATGTGGCGGCGCTTCCTGGGTTGCCTGCTGGGCCGGCACAGGAAAATCCACTATCTAAAAAGTCCACGTTTCATATTTGACGAGGAATGGGAAAGTGACCACGATGCAATAAGCGGCGTCAACGTGTGGTGGGTTGTTCATCAGTTGAAGCAAATGGGTTTTAGTAATGTGACGTGGCGAACGCACGACGGTCTCCCTAACGGCAGATTGCTGCGAAGGCTCCCCTTCTACGGCTTGGTGGGTTTCATGATGTTCGTTGTTGCCAGTAGAGTCTAACGGAAGTTCTGCGAAAGTGAAGGGGCGTCCTCTAATTGCTATTGCCAGCTCTCTTTTGCGGCCGCTCTTTTACGGTGTCTCTAGCCAGACTGAAATCCCGAGACACTCTCGCAGACCTCTTGCCGTTCCTACCTATGACGGAAGCGGGCAGGTTGTACATCCAGACGTGGTCAAGTTCAAGACGCCCTGGAAGGGTTATCCGTACTGGATGGCCGTGACACCCTATCCGCACATGAAAGAGGAGTACGAGAACCCGTCGATCCTGGTGAGCCACGACGGTCTCCGGTGGTCTGTGCCCGATGGCGCCAGTAATCCACTCGTCCCTCGACCTGAGCGGGGCTTCAATGCCGATCCCGATATGATCTACCGGCACGATTTGGATGAGCTCTGGATATACTTCCTGGAAACCCATCGCGATGAGGACCATCATTTGAAGTTGATACGGTCACCTGATGGACGAAGCTGGTCGGGTTCTGTGATTCTGAGCACCATTCCTTACCAGGAGATCCGCTCCCCGGCAGTCGCACATGACGGTGCCAGGTTTCGGATGTGGTCTGTTAACGTGACTCGCGGCCCCTGGATAGAGTGTAGAGAGTCCCAGGACGGCATGTCCTGGTCCGAGCCAACCAGAGTCAGTTTGGATCAGCCCGGCTACGAACCCTCACATCTCGACGTGCAATACTCGGCTTCGACACAGCGATACTCGATGATACTTCAAGCGTATCCCATGGGAGGTGGCGCTAGCCAGCTATTCTGGGCCGATTGTCAAGACGGCATTAGCTGGAGGACCTTTAACAGACCACTGCTATCGACGCTCAATGCCCCTGCCTGGGCTAAGCAGACGCTGTACCGCGCTACTTTTGCCGTAGACGAGCCAGGGGACCTGGTGCAGATTTGGTATTCGGGCCGCAGCCAGAAGAATGAGAATCGGATTGGCTACACCTGCGCCAGAGCCAGCGAATTGGAGCGCATACTCGGAGCGTCACAGTAGGGTTTGAGGGGACGGTTGTAGAGTAATGAGCCAGACCATGCGCACCGCGTATATTGCCACTGTTAACCTGCCAAGCCGCTACGCTAGTGCCATGCAGGTCATGAAGAATGCCCAGGCCTGGGCAAAGGCCAGCGACGACTTTGAGCTCATCACAAACACCAGCCTAACGGGCTGGCGCAAGCTGGATCCCCAGGCCCTGGCCGATACGTATGGACTGATCCACAACTTCCGGATTGTGTCGTATCCGCTTTATCGTTTATATCGGTCACGATGGTATTTACTACGCAGTCTTTTTTATCGTCTTGCTGCACGCCGGTGCAGGGCACGAGGAGTGAATCTGGTCTTCACTCGCACCTACCTATTGCCCCAGTTCACATTGGCCTACGGGATCCCAACCATCGTCGAAACCCATAGCCCACCCGAGAACACCCACGATAAGATGGCGCTATATTCTCAGATGACGCACCCTGCCCTTGTGGCTCTGGTGACCATCTCGGAGCCGCTTGCAGAGCGCTACAGGGCCTTTGGCCTGCCACCGGAGAAGATCCTCGTATTACCTGACGGGGTAGACCTGGAGCGTTTTGGCAATGCTCTTGACAAGGCCACAGCGCGAAGTGAGTTGGGGATTTCGATAGATGAACCTTTAGCCGTATACGTGGGACATCTATATGAGGATAGGGGCATCCAGGACATTCTAGCCGCTGCCAATCGGCTATCCAACGTGAGATTTCTGCTAGTGGGTGGCCACGATGCAGACCTGGCAGCGTGGCGGAGTAGGGCCGGTGAAATGAAGCTGGCCAATGTGTCCTTTGCTGGTTTCGTGAACAACTCTCAGGTACCCAAGTACCTCTGGGCCGCGGATATCTTGCTGATGCCTTACAGTACCAGGTGCTACACGGCCGAGTGGATGTCTCCTCTGAAGCTCTTTGAGTATATGGCCGCCGAACGGCCAATTGTTGCCTCCGACCTCCCGTCGCTCAGGGCTGTGCTGAGCCATGGTCATAACGCCTGGCTCTATCCACCTGATAGCGGAGAGGCTTTGGCGGATGCCATTTCTCAGCTTCTGGACTCCCCAGAGCTGTGTGGCCGCCTTGCTAATCAGGCCGCTAGAGACGTCCAGCGGTACAGTTGGGATGAACGCGTGTCCAAGGTTTTGGACTTTGTGCGGCAACGAGGGTTTCGGCTCCAAGATGAGGATTGACAGAGCATAAGGCCCGGGTATCTTTGAGGTCGCCGTAAGGGGCGTCCAGACCAAGAGTATGATTCTGAGATGATCTTCCAAACGAGCTATCACTACACCGACCGTGAAACGAAGGCCAATTATGTATGGCTCAAGTATCAGTCTATTCTCAAGGGGAAGATTCTTGATGTTGGTGCTGATCAGCGCTACCTAAAGCAGTACCTGAAAGAAGGCAGTCGATACTGGGGCATTGGGCTAGGGGGAAATCCTGACCAGGAAGTAGATCTGGAGAAGGGAAAGGTTCCCTTTCCTGACGACTCCTTTGATTGTGTTTTGTGTCTTGACGTCTTGGAGCACGTGGATAATATCCATGAGCTCTTCGATGAGTTGTGCCGGGTTAGTCAACGGTATGTAATCATCTCTTTGCCAAGTCCTTGGGCAGGCTTTTGGGATATGTTGAGGTACGGAGATTACAAACCGGGTCAATCCCTGAAATTCTATGGGCTGCCTCTGGAAAAGCCTGATGATCGACATAAATGGTTCTTTTCCCATGAAGAGGCCGAGAGGTTTATCCTTTACAGGGGAGCCAAGAATGGGATGCGGGTGTTACAGATAGATTCGTCTTTGAGAAGTAGCGAAGGGGCTGGCTGGAGGCGTTTGCTACGAATTTTGGCCAGGGCAATCCTGCTGAGGGGTGACTTGAATTTGAAGAATCTATATGCCGGAACGATCTGGGCAGTCTTAGAGAAAGAAAAGCAGTCCTGGTAACATCATGATGGTAGCCCAGAAGGTCTGATCCGCCCAATGCCTTCTTTGTCTCGAACCTCCCTGGTGCTGTTCTTTACAAATAACGTCTCACTTCGGACCTGGGCTGACGCTGGCATTCTTGAACGTGAGGTGGAAATCTACAGGCGCCTGCTACCACACGTGGGCAGAATCACCTTCGTGACTTACGGCGATTCTCGCGAACTACAGTATGCCAAACAGCTCGGTGGCATACGTGTGTTATTCAATAGGTGGGGCTTGCCAGCCCACTGGTACGCTCGCCTAATACCCCTTTTACATATGCCGCGGCTCTTAAAGGCAGATATCTTGAAGACCAATCAGGCCAGCGGTGCCAGGGCCGCCCTACCGGTTCGACGCTGGTTACATAAGAAGCTCATTGCCCGGTGCGGCTACATGTGGTCTCTCAATACAGCCAGGAAGTATGGGAAGCACACGGAAGTCGCTCGCCGCGCCTATCGAGAGGAACAGCGGGCCTTCCGTATTGCCGACCGGGTTGTGGTGACAACTCCAGCCATGAGAGATTACACAGTAGAAAGCCATGGCATAGACGCAGGGAAGGTAGCGGTGATTCCCAACTACGTCGATGTCGAGCTTTTCTCGCCTGAGGGTGAAGAGGTCAGGGATAATGACACAATCATCTTCATCGGGCGACTGGTTGAAGAGAAGAACATTGGCGCACTGATCGAAGCGGTATCCAACCTTAATGTCAGGTTAATGATTATCGGAGACGGCCCTCTCAGATCAGAACTGGAGGCGAAGGCTGCCAAGGCTAGGGCAGATATCCTATTCCTGGGTCGCATCCCATACTCAGACCTGCCTGGATACATCAGGCGGTCGACGCTGTTTGTTCTGCCGTCTCTGTGGGAGGGCCAACCCAAGGCGCTGCTGGAGGCTATGGCTTGTGGCGTTCCTGTGGCTGGGGGTGACTCCCCCGGTATTCGTGAACTTGTAACGCATGGTGAGACCGGCTACTTGTGCGAAACGTCAGCATCAGGTATTCGCGATGCGATTACCTCGCTGCTGGCCGACGAGAGCCTGCGAAAGCGCCTGGGAGCCAATGGGCGAGAGTTCGTCGTACAGAACTTCTCCCTGGAGCGTGTGGTAGACATGGAGCTTGGGCTATACGCCTCGCTTGTTCAATAATGCTTTTCAATGAACGCCTCGATGAAAACTCTGGATGTCAAGGATAAGATCAGGGAGCTGGGGGTAGAACTACCTCCGGTCGAGAGCTTCTGGCGCATCGGCGACTTGACGGCGCTCCGGCGAGATAACAACGGAAGGTTCTACCGGTCCAACTACGAGCGCGGCCTGTTGCTGTACAGCCTCGTCGCCACATATCGCCCCAGGGCAATTTTGGAGTTCGGGACTGGCCGGGGTTACGGAGCGCTGTGTATGGCTCGTGCCCTTGAGGACTATGGCATAGACGGTCAAATCTACACGATTGACCTTCGGAGGCACGACGAGAGGCAGGAGTGGATGATCGATTACGGGAACGGTCCAGGCGTAGAGGAGCTGTCTTGGGGTGAGGTTTGGCCCAAGCACTTCCCCGAAGTCTGGCTCAACCGAATCCATTGCCTGAACGGGTTCTCACTAGAGGTTATAAAGAAATGGAGGCCCAGGGGACTACCGGAGGTGGAGTTTGGCTTTATCGACGGCGGACATGACTACCTAAACGTCAAACACGACTTCTATGGCATGTTGAGTGTAGCCGCACCCTCCTTTCGAGTCCTGTTCGACGACTACGCCCACAAGCCGGGCTTCGGCGTGTGCAGGCTCATCGATGATGAGATAGCGCCTGTTTTTCAAACAGAGCTAGTCTGGTCTGACAGAAGATGGTATGGGGGTGAGTATGAACATGAAGACGAACCTGGCTACGGGATGGTCTTCCTGGACAGCGAGCGGATCA
>SDBU01004790.1_pt1 | contig 16445 bp, 14 predicted proteins | sample 2277071 | NCBI WGS metagenome assembly SDBU01 (sample SAMN10397929, study PRJNA504765) | marine sediment metagenome | isolation source: marine sediment core GS08_GC12, 126 cmbsf | place: Arctic Ocean: Gakkel Ridge, Loki's castle | collected 2008
AAAGACCTATTAAATGATATATATGTTGACATTAAAAAATCAGATATAGTGTTTATTGATTTCGTACCTTCAAACTTTAATATAGTTTTTGAATCTGGTTTAGCTTATGCAATGAATGATTTTAATAATTCTGTAAATATAAAAAATAAACCGGGAATCTGTTTTTTAATCCCACAATATGCATTTGACTCTAATAAAATTCCCTCTGATATAAAAGGCATAAAGATGTCTTCTTATACTAATTACCAACACTATGCTGAAATTGTTTTTCAATTTATAAAAGAATATTCTTACCATGATGATAAAGACCATTTAAATTTTATAGAATCAGAAATTATTGGATATATAAATAATATAAGAAAAAATAATATTGAAGAATTCTTAGACTTCAATTCTTTATTTTCAAAATTTGAATTAAGTAACTCGCAATTTAATTTATCTTTAGAGGGTATACAAATTTCAAATGCTCATTTCCCAATATATTTTAAAAATTTTGGGTTTTTCAGTCATTATGAGTTAGTAATTGATTCAAGAATTGATAAAAATTGTATCGGTATTGCTTTACATATTGAAAGTGAAATTCTACTTTATACAAAACCCAATCCTTTTCTTCCACTACCTTTAAAATTCTTCATGTTTAATATTTCAGAAGATGGTGTTCTATTGCCACACATTTTTGATAGAAATATCATCCATAAAAGATTACATTACTGGCCTTTCCGTAGGTTAAAAAATAAATTTACTAATATAAAAAAAGGTGAATATTTTAAATTAAAAGTTAATGTAAATAAGAATATCATTATTATTTCTGTAGAGAATGAATCATTTACTTATGATATTAAAAACTTAGAATATAGAAACTTTAATAATGAGAATTGTTTAAGTACTGAATTTAATAACAATCCAGATTTCTTTAGAAATCAAGAAAATTTCCATAATTATATTAAAACTGAGGTATTAGATAAACTTACTCATGGTAGTTTTGGTTTTAGAGTTCATCCAGGGGAACTAGCCACAATAAAAAGGTTTGAATTGAATATTTTTTAATTTATTGATACGTCTATTTTACACAAATGACCAAAAATAACCCCTTTTTACCCCTATTTTTGCCATTTTACCCTTAAAAGCCCGTAGATGTTTCTATATTATCGAGATATATAGTAGCCCATAGGAGACTCGAACCATGGGATCAGAGAATCATTCATCAAATCCCAACCAAGCATATATTAACCGCTCAAAATCCATGGAGAAATCGTCCAAATAACTAATATATTATTAAAAACCTCCATTTATTGAAATTGCTGATTTATTTTAAAGGCAATTTAATTATAATAGTATTAATGTTCAAAAATATACTGGATTTTATTTTTTATCTGTAAATTAAATAAAAATTATCAGATCAGGAGATGCTTGATATGGAAGAATTGAGAACTGACCTTCTTATAATAGGTGCAGGGCCAGGAGGCCTGGGTGCCGCATTGTATGCAAGAAGAGCAGGATTGGATTTTATGATCGTTGAAAAAAATATGGCGGGCGGCCAGATAATAAATACTAATCTTGTGGAGAATTACCCGGGATTTAAGGATAGTGTATCAGGATTTGAGCTGGCACAAAGCCTTGCGGATCACTGCAGGAGTTTTGATATAGAGATACTCGAATATCACCCCATAGAGTCTATTGAGAATATTAGCCATGAGGCAGAGGGAAAGAAATACAGCTTTAAATGTACAGGGCCCAAAAAAGTAATATCTACACGAGCAATAATAATCGCTACCGGTGCCAAACCGGATAGATTAAACGTAAAGGGTGAGACCGGGCTATTGGGAAAAGGTATATCTTTCTGTGCCACATGTGACGGGGCCCTTTACAGGGATAGGGAAGTTGCAGTTGTCGGAGGAGGAGATACTGCGGTAGAAGAGGCGCTTTTTTTGACTAATCTTGTAAAAAAGGTCTACCTGATACATCGAAGAGATGAACTAAGGGCCTGTGATATGCTGCAGTGCAGGGCTAAAGAAAATAAAAAGATCGAGTTTATATGGTCCTCGGTTGTGGAAGAGTTTATTGGTGATGAAAAGCTTGAAGCTATTATTATCAAGGATAAAAATGATGGCAGCACAAGAAAACTGGAGGTCGGTGCTGTTTTCGAATATGTTGGATTGCAGCCAAATTCGGAGGCCATAAAGGACCTTATTGATACCGATGAAAGAGGATTTATTGTAACCGATACCAATATGAAGACTTCTCATACAGGGATATATGCCATAGGTGATGTAAGGGTCACTCCTTTAAGGCAGGTTATAACTGCAGTGTCTGATGGTGCGGTTGCTTCAATGTATGTTGATAAGTATTTTCTTGAATAGAGGTGCCGTATTTTGAGTATTGAGATAATGAAGAAAAATTCAATAGGCGCAAAGGTAACGGACCTTCAACAGAGGCTTAAGCTTCTGGATTATGACCTTGGCGCCACCGATATAGATGGTATTTATGGCGACTGTACGGAAGATGCAGTAAAAAAGTTCCAGCAGGACAGGGGACTTCTTGTAAGCGGCATAGTAGACCAGGAGACCTGGCAGGAGCTTGTAGATGCAGGTTATAAAATAGAGGACCGTCTCCTGTATTTGAAGAATCCTCCATTCAGGGGAGATGATGTAAAGACACTTCAACTCTGGCTGAAGACACTTGGTTTTTATCCATTTAATGAAAATGGTATATTCTGTGAAAAAACACGCAAGGCTCTTGTTGAATTCCAGGATAATATGAATATTGATGATGACGGAATAATGGGAAAACAGACACTTCACCACCTAAAAAGTATCCAGAGAATAATAGTCTCCAAAAAAACATCTAATTTTCCATATATAAAAAATGGTGGGAAAAGGAAACTGAATAATAAATATAGCATAATATTGGATTTCAGCACCGGACCTGAAGATAAGGGCAGAACGGATAATGGAGCTGATATAAGGTTTTTCAAAGAAAAATTGTATATATGCAGAAATATTATGGGTTTTTGCAGGGATAAGCTAAATTCGGCTGGTTTTGAAGTAATGACTACGACAAGCGGTGAGGAAAGCCAGGGGATCTTTCTCTTTGACAGGATAGAAAATGCAAATAAAAGTGGTGCAGATTATCTTATTAGTATAAATCTAAGCCACTCTTCAGATACAGAGGCAAATGGATGCAGCTGTTATTATTTTAAGGGCCTGAAGTCTTATTCGATAGAAGGGTCCCAACTTTCGAATATGATACATGATAAGCTGATAAAAGGCCTCAAAGTACTTGATTGCAGGGTGCATGGTTCGAGCTATGCCATCCTTAAAAACACATCGATGACTTCAGTGCTGGTAGAACCGGCCTTTATCTCCAATAAAAAGCAAAAAAAAGACCTGGAGCGTTCCGGGTATCAGAAAAAAATAGGAAAGAATATTGCGGATGCTATTATAGAATATATAGTAAAGTGACGAGGACCTCCATAGGCAGGGGAATAAATATGTATTTTATCTATGATGATTTTTTTCTAAAACATGAAAATGGCCCATCACATCCTGAAAATCCAGACAGGCTTATTGCTATTATGGATGCTCTGGAAAAATGGCAATATAATGACAGGATAAGTATGGTCTCCCCGGAAGAAGCCGATGAAAAGCAGTTAGCTATGGTCCATACGGAAGAATATATTAATTTGGTCAAAAAACTATCTTCCGGCGGCGGACTTTCATTTTTAGATATGGATACCGGTGTCAATGAATATACATATAAGAGTGCAATTCTCGGAGCAGGCGGTTGTTTTAAGGGATTGGACCTTATTTTTGGACCAAACCCGGGACCCAATAAATTCTTCCTTGCTGCAAGACCCCCGGGTCATCATTCTTTTCCGTCCAGAGGGAGCGGATTCTGCATTTTTAACAGTATCGCTCTCGGGGCAAAATATGCACAAAAGAAATATGGAATTGAAAAAATAGCGATAATAGACTTTGATGCACATCATGGAAACGGCACACAGGATGTCTTTTATGATGACGGAAGTGTTTTTTATATCTCCTTTCACCAGTATCCGCATTATCCAGGGTCCGGTGATTTTAATGAGATCGGTAGCGGCAGCGGCAAAGGGTATAATCTTAACTTCCCATTTATACCGGGCACAAAGGAGCCTGATTATATGTCAGCTATTATTGATATAGTGGTGCCGGTTGTTGAAAGATTTGCCCCGGGACTTATACTTGTAAGTGCAGGCTATGATTCCCATTTTTCCGACCATATGTCTTCCCTTGGCCTGACTGCGGTCTCTTACCGCAAGATAATGATCGCAATATCATCATTGGCACAGTATTTATGCAGGGGCAGGATGGGCATTATCCTTGAAGGCGGTTATGAATATTTATCATTATCAGAAAGTGTTCTTGAGACTCTATATGGATGTATGGATATTTCCGGATCAGGTGATATAAAAGACAGGCAGGGACTGGAAGACTATTTTGTAAATGATGGCGATGGTCTCATCGGAAAAGTCAGGAACCGGCAGATACTTAAAAAAATAAAGGATTTATCCGGAGTGGAAAATTAGCATATGAGATCTTATAAGAAAAGATTTATTGTGACACTGATTATATTGGTGTTCATACTTTCATCAGCCCTCCTACTATCAGGGTGCAGGGAATATGATGGTCGCATGGATATAGCATATTTCTTTAAGACCGAACCAGAAAAAGCGGTTATAGATTTTCTTGAATGCCTGAACCAGAAGGACCCGGATTATATTTACCATAATTTTCTACTATCAAGTGAAAAAAACAGCGTAAGCCGTGAAAAATATATGGAAGAATTTGAAGAGATACTCAAAGAAATTGATAGAGTAAAGACGACAAAGACAGTTTATCTCGGTTATGAGCAAGAGTTGAGTAAGGTTGTAGCTGAGTTTGAAATAACCTATCATGATGGAGAGATAAAACAATACAAAAAATACTTTTATTTGATCGAAGAAGGAAGTAGCTGGAAAATAATATTTGAAAAAACTTTTATTTAATAAATAAATGTTTATTTAAAAAATTTATAATATTTGGTAAAATGTTTATCTAAGAATATGATGAAAAGAATAAAAACAATAATTGTATTAATATTTACAGTAATGCTTGTAGCTTTTTATACCACAGGATGTTTTCCTGGCGGGGTGGACCTTCTTTCTACAGGTACTGAGAATGCTGCCCGGGAAGATACAACAATAGCTCAGGACAGCAGCACCCAGGAAGATACTGGAGAAGATATTGATACCAGGCTAAATGAGCTTAAGAAAGGACTCATAGGCGCTCCTGTAGTATTATCTCACGTATCTGGTGAACAGATATTCGGAAGTGGCGACAGGGAGCTTATATTCCTTAAGGGCAGTGCCGAAACCGGTAATACCGTAGAAATATATGTTAATGGGACATTGGATCAGGATGGTGTCCAGGTAGACTCAAAAGGAATATTTGAAACTTTAAATGGTGTTGAAATAATCGAAGGCAGCAATGTAGTCGAACTTATTTCCGTAAGTTCATCCGGCCAGAAAAGCAGTCCCACCAGGTTTTCACTTGAACTTATAGTTCCACAGAAAGTCGAATTCACACTTTACAATAATCCTGATGAGCTGGTAGAGATCGATGGAGCTTACTATACCAGTGAGAGGAAACCAGAGATCTATTTGAGAGGTACCTATCTACCCGATTCATATATCTTCATACAAGCCAATGACAAGATCATCGGGGAAGTTGCGAGTGATCAGTCAGGAATTTTTACATTGGATGGTATTGCACTTAGTACCGGGGATAATGAAATCGCCGTATGGGCAATTACTCCTGACGGATTCATCTCAGCACCAATATTTGAGAGTATAGCTTTATTTAAAGATATTATAACCCCTTATCCATCAAATCTTACCGGTTATCAAAACGGCAATGCAAATTATATTAGTTGGAATTCCAGTATTGATGATAATTTCAACTCATATAAGATTGTAAGGGTCGAGGATCCCTGTATAAATCCTGAATATCCTGAAAATGATGTTATTGTAACTATAAATGACAAGAGCACGACATCATATATTGATGAAGATATTGAAGAAGGCAGATCGTATTATTATACAGTCTGGACTCTTGACAAAGCAGGTCATATAGTCTCATCAAATGTACTGGCAATCCCCAAACCTGTGTATACGATCAGCATATCAAAAGTAGAATCTTTTACAGATATATCAGTGAGCCGCAGGGAATGGTTCTATCAGTATTATGAAATAACCAATACAGGAAATGTGACCCTGGACCTGCAGCCGATGATATTGTGGATAAAGCTCAGTCCGGAACCTGATCCGGAAATGGAGATAACTCCGCTATGGGAAGTCCACTTATGGAATCCTGACGATGCTGGCAGTTACTATTATTCTGATAAAAGCATATATCAATCATATATTTCTGATTGGGCAAATTCCGGTAATACGGATACTGAAGAAGAGACAACATATAGTTCTGACGGACTGACAAAGACGGTCACAGTTACTGAGACTACTAAAAGTACAGAGAAGAATGATGTTAATCTTAAAAGAATAATGACTGTTACTACAATCACAACTATCACAGAAACCGACCTGACCACAGGTATTGATACTGTGACTGTTGCAACTGATACAACAACAGAGATAGTAGAACCTGAAAAGATCGGTTCCCTTATTGAGGATATTGATCCTGGTGAAAAAATAAAAATCGGCGTAAAGATACAGAACATATCTGCTGCAAATAATGAGGAGATAATAGTGCATTTCCATTTTGCCCCGGTAGACTGCGACGGATATTTCTTTGTTGATGAGATAGTCTCGACCGGCGACATATTCTGCAAAAGCAGCGGCAGAAATTAGGCTCCTAATCCAAATTAAATCTTTAAAAAAGATTTCTTCCTATATATAATGTATTTACCTTTTTACCAGGAGCCTGTCCGAGAACTGGGGCCTGAGCTTGCAGGCTGATTTTTTTAAATAGATCAAGGCCTGAGGAAGAAGCGATATGATACCCGCGATGACGAAAAACGAATTATGTATAAAAATAGAGTTTGCCCGAAGGGTTGAATAAGCCAGGATCCAGTTCCCGGACAGACTCCTAGACCAATGAGAGTGGTGTACTTATTAATATGGGCAAAGACAATAAAGAACCTGATAATGCTAAAAAAGAAAAAAAATCCGGCAATGGTCATGATAATGAAATATTGTCTGCATTTGAAAAAATGAAAAAGAATCTCAGTGAGGAAAGAAAAGTAAAAAAAAGCAGTTCTAAAAGGGGGATCACAGAAGAACTTGAGATCGAAGAACTTATAAGTGAGATAGACGTCCTCAGGAAAGAACTTGGAGATTGTAAAAATATAGAAGACGACTATATCGACCGGATAAAAAGGCTTCAGGCTGATTATGACAATTACAGGAAACGGACGATAAAAGAGCACCTTGAGCATATAAAAAGAGCCAATAAGGATCTCGTCTCTAAGTTACTTCCCATAATAGATAATTTTGAATTGGCACTTGATGCTGGGAAGAAACTAGAAAAAGATGATGATTTTTACCGCGGGATAAAAATGATCCATGATAAATTGATAGAAATGCTTGAGAAAGAAAATGTAACAGTGATAGAACCTGTTGGTGAAGAATTTGACCCAAAGGTCTGCGAGGCTGCAGTAACCGAAGCAGTTAAAGATGTGGATGAAGGTAAAGTTCTTGAGGTCTTAAGGAAAGGCTATATGATAGATGATTTTGTCATAAGACCTGCAGTTGTCAAGGTCTGTAAAAAGAATTAAAGGGGAATAAATTGGGTAAAAAATTTGCAATCGGCTGTGTGGCGGCAATAATTGTAGTCATTGTCATCGTGGGCTTAAGTTTTACAGCATATATTATTTCATCCAGAAACAATATGGTTGCCAAAGAAGTCACAATCGACCAAGCCTGGGCTCAGGTACAGAATGTCTATCAGAGAAGACTTGACCTCATACCGAATCTTGTTGAGAGCACAAAAGGTTATATGCAATTGGAAAAAGATATCTTTGAAGCGATAACTGAAGCCAGGGCAGGAATTAATAGTGCTGAGACTCCTTCTGAGCTTGAAAGTGCAACACAGGGACTTGGGTCCTTTATAGATGATATCAGGATTGTTGTAGAGGATACTCCCGAACTTAAAGCAAGTGAGACCGTAAGGGATCTAATGATACAGCTTGAGGGTTCTGAGAACAGGATAGCTGTTGAAAGATCAAGGTTTAACGAGACTATAGGTGATTATAATATCTATATAAAGATGTGGCCACGGAATATAATAGCCGGTTGGTTCGGATTCACTGAAAAAGAATTCTTTGAAGCACAGCCAGGTGCTGAGATCGCCCCCGAAGTCGATCTAGAGTTGGACTAGCATATGTCAACAAAAGCCCGGGCAAAAATAGCAAAAACTGCAGTCTTTTTGATGGTCCTCGGTATCAGCTTTATCTGTTTTTTAAGTCCTGTCCATGCACAGGACATAGATTATCCTGATTATGTAGGATATGTTAATGACTTTGCAGGGCTTATGGATGCTGCGTCCACCTCAGACCTCGAAACGCTTATTGATGGTGTAGAAAAAGGCACAGGTGCCGAGATAACAGTGGTCACTATTGACAGCCTTGAAGGTATCACAATAGAGGAATATGCAGTTGACCTTTTTGAATATTGGGGGATCGGCAAGGCAGATGAGGATAATGGTATATTAATACTTGTCGCACTTCTTGACAGGGAAGTAAGGATAGAAGTCGGATACGGCCTTGAGGGCGTCATCACGGATCTTGAGGCAGGCAGGATAATCGATAATATTATCGTCCCTAATTTCAAGGAGGAAAATTATAACCGCGGGATATATGATGCTGTAGTCACTATCTCAAATCAGATATATGGCGAGGAAGAGCTTGCGACCATGGGAGAAGAGCAGGGTACTTCTTCAAGTTCGGGAGGATTTTTCTCAAGGATCCCTACAGGCTATATATGCTGCTTTCCAGTATTTATTATAATCTTTTTAATAATATTTCTTGTAAACCTCTTTAAGAGAAGATGTCCGCAGTGCAGGAGATTCTGGGCACTTACAATAAAAACGAAGATACTTAAAGCTGCTTCTTATACTAGATCCGGCCAGAAAGAAATTGAAAGGACATGCAAATACTGCAGCTTCCATGATAAAAAGATCGTAAAGATCCCCAGGAGGACAAGATCCTCAGGATTCAGCAGTGGTGGTGGATTTAGCAGCGGCGGTTCATCAGGAGGAAGCTTTGGCGGTTTTGGCGGAGGCTCCTCAGGCGGAGGCGGTGCCAGCGGAAGCTGGTAAGATAGACAACTTGAGATATTTAATCTAAACAGGAGATAAGATATGAAAATTGCAATATCAGGCAAAGGAGGAGTAGGAAAGACTACTCTTTCCGCATGTCTTGCAAGATATTTTGCCAGGAAGGGCAATAAAGTAATTGCCGTAGATGCCGACCCTGATGCTAATCTGGGTACTGCTCTCGGGCTTGATTATATGAAAGCCTCAGAGATAATCCCGCTTACAGACATGAAGGAACTTGTTGAGGAGCGGACCGGTGCAAAGAAGGGAAGCTATGGCGGTTATTTCAAACTTAACCCCAAAGTATCAGATATTCCTTCAAAGATAGGGATTGATGTAGACGGCGTAAAGCTCCTGGTAGCTGGAACCATAAAAGCAGGGGGAAGTGGATGTTATTGTCCCGAGAATGTAATATTAAAAAGCCTGTTCAGGCATCTGGTCATAAACCAGGATGAGATCGTCATACTGGATATGGAAGCAGGTATCGAACATCTTGGCAGGGGTACATGCGAGAATATGGATATGCTTATAATAGTTATCGAGCCCGGACTCAGGAGCATACAGACGGCCCATACTGTTAAAAGGATGGCCGCAGACCTTGGTATCAAGACGCTCTATGTTGTTGTAAATAAGATAAAGACCGATGAGGAAGAGAAACTTGTCAGGGAAAAATTGTCAGATTTTAATGTGCTTGGGATAATGCCTTATAGTGAGGATGTAAGAGCATCTGATCTCAGGCAATTACAGCCATGTGAAGTCGATAAGGTCTTTGCAGGCAAGATAGAGGAAATAGCTTTAAAATTACAGGAATTTATGATAAAAAATGATAAAATCCCAAAGTAAGTTCAGCTGTTTTTTTTGAAGTTTGACCTTATTTTATATATCAAGATGATGATCTGAGGAGTAGTGAAGACTTTTGTATAAGATAATCGATAAAAAAGAACTTGCAGTAGGTATCGCACGATTCGATATCGAGGCACCGCTTATTGCAAAGAAAGCAATGGCAGGCCAATTTGTAGTCATAAGGATAAATGAGGATGGAGAAAGGGTTCCTCTTACCATTGCAGCATATGATAGGGAAAAAGGAACACTTATGCTTGTATCTATGAGAGTAGGAAAATCTACGGCGCTTCTTGCCGAACTTAACAAGGGTGACAGTATCCTTGATGTAGTGGGACCGCTGGGAAATGCATCTGAAATAGAAGATTTTGGCAGAGTCATATGTGTCGGGGGTGGTGTCGGTATTGCTCCTGTACTTCCAATAGCAAAGGAGCTTAAGGCGGCAGGAAACTATATGATATCAGTGATAGGCGCCAAGACGAAAGATATGCTTATATTGGAGGATGAGATGGGTGCAGTTTCTGATGAGCTCCATATTTGTACCGATGATGGAAGTTTGGGTTATAAGGGATTTGTTTCAGGTTTTTTAGAGGATTACCTTGAAAAGAACCTGACCGGGAAAGATCCTAAAAGGACCAATATTGAAAGATGCATTGCAATAGGTCCTGCGCTTATGATGGCGTCGGTGGCAAAGGTCACCGAACCATTCAATCTAAAGACTATAGTTTCTCTAAATTCGATCATGGTCGACGGAACAGGTATGTGTGGAGCATGCAGGGTCGCAGTGGGAGGGAAGACTAAGTTCGTATGCGTTGATGGACCTGAATTTGATGCACATGAAGTAGACTTTGAACTTCTAATATCCAGGCAAAGGATATACTGTGACCATGAAGGTGTCTGTTATGATCTTTATGAAGAAGAATGTAAATGCAAGAAGTAAACATTATGTGAGGGGATAAATATTTTAAGGATTATCCTTCTATATAAATAAATTTTTCAGGAAGGCAAATAATGGTAGAAAAGACTGGTTCTGATAAAAAAAATATCAAGAAGACAAAAGTACCCAGAACACCTATACCTCAGCAGGACCCAGAGGTGAGGGCAAGGAATTTTCAGGAAGTAGCGCTGGGATATACAGAGGAGGATGCTCTTCTTGAAGCGTCAAGGTGTCTTATGTGTAAAAAACCCAGATGCATAAAGGGTTGTCCGGTTGAGATAGATATAAAAGAATTCATAGGGCTCATAACTGAGAAAAAGTTTGAGGACTCACTGGCAAAGATAAGGGAGAAAAATACTCTGCCGGCCATATGCGGGAGAGTCTGTCCCCAGGAAGATCAGTGTGAAAAAGAATGTATCCTGGGAATAAAAGATGAGCCAGTAGCTATTGGACGTCTCGAACGGTATGTTGCTGACCGTGAGCTCAAAAGGCTCGCCGATGAAGGCAAAGAATGTGTTTATTTAGACGGGAGCCATGAATGCACGAGGGAACCAGTGGCTGTAATAGGATCCGGGCCTGCCGGCCTGACTTGTGCAGCCGAGCTTTCGAAGATGGGTTTTAAGGTAACAATATTTGAAGCCCTCCATAAAGCAGGAGGAGTCCTTGTGTACGGTATCCCTGAATTCAGGCTGCCTAAAGATATAGTACAAAAGGAGATAGACTACCTGAAGTCTATGGATGTTGATCTCAAGGTAAACATGGTAATGGGAAAGATACTTACATTGGATGATCTGCTTAAAGATGGTTTTAAAGCTGTATTTATATCTACTGGTGCTGGTCTTCCATATTTTATGGGAATACCCGGGGAAAACCTAAACGGGGTATATTCTGCAAATGAATACCTTACAAGATCAAATCTTATGAAGGCTTATAAGTTTCCCGAATGTGATACTCCGATAATGAAGGGTGAAAATGTAGCAGTTGTCGGCGGGGGAAATGTTGCGATGGATTCCGCTAGGACGGCACAGAGACTGGGAGCCAAAAACGTATACCTGATCTACAGGAGAAGTGAGGCTGAGATGCCTGCCAGAAATGAAGAGATCGAACATGCCAAAGAGGAAGGTATAAATCTTAAGATCCTGAATAATCCTGTCGAGATAATAGGTAAAGATGGCTGGGTGGATAAAATAAAGGTAATAAAGATGGAGCTGGGCGAACCTGATGAGTCCGGCCGCAGAAGACCAATTCCTATAAAGGGCTCAGAATATGATATAGATATTGATGTAGTAATAATGGCAATAGGCCAGGGCCCAAATCCGCTTCTGATTTCAACAATACCGGGACTGGAGTTAAATTCCAGGGGGAATATTGCTGCAGATACCGAAACTGGAAAGACTTCTGTAAAAGGTGTATTTGCCGGTGGAGATATAGTAACCGGTGCAGCCACGGTAATACTTGCCATGGGAGCCGGCAAGAAGGCTGCCTATTCTATAGATGAATATATCCGGACGGAGAAATGGTAGCATGAAACCTCACATACTTGACGAAATCTAAAATTTAGGTTATCTTTACTGATAATAGTAACAATTATTACTTGCAATAACTCATAACTGGATCCGTTACTTTACTATTTTGTCGCTCAGGAGGAATAATGGCCAAAATAGATGATAAGCTTGATAAGGAGAGCCAGAAGAAATATTACGAAAACAAGATAATCAATTCTGGTTTCAAAGTTACCAAGCCCAGGGATGTAATCATAGAAGTGCTTTATGGCGCTGACAATCTGTTGACTGCTGATGATGTATATATGGAAGTAAAGCATGTGGACCCGGGCATAGGTGTGGCCACTGTATACCGGACACTGGAACTGTTGACCAGGTTAAAAATAGTCTGCAGGATAATCCTTGGAAGTGGACGGTCCTACTATATGCTGTCCAGGGAGTGCGCAAAAGAGACATTTATCTATATGATCTGTAATAACTGCAAAAAGATAATCACCAATAATCAATGCCTTAAGAGTGCTGTGAAGGTAAGACTCAGGGAAAATGCTGAAGAGACTATACTGAAAAACTGTAAGTTGCAGGTAGATAATTACCAGATACTTTTTACAGGCCTATGCGAGGACTGCAGCTAGGAGCTTGTCTGATAATTGGGACCTTAAGCTTATAGAAAAACCTCTTTATTCTACTAAAGGATCAATAAAAATATCGGCAATATAAAACCGCAATAAATTGTGTAACAATTATGTAACATTTCCTTGACAATGATATTTTCACGTCTATAATTACTTAGTTGGAAGGCGATAATAGTGATAATAATATTCATTATTATTATCATTTAGACTATTGATTTTGTAGAGATAGCACTAAAATATTTTAAAAAAATGAGGTGATTCAGATGGCCACATTAATAAACGGGTCCAAAGTAGCTTCAGAAATCAAAGAAGAAGTAGCTGAGGAAATCCTTAACTTTGAGAAAAAAAATGGTTTAAAACCCGGACTTGCAGTTATACTTGTCGGTGAAAATCCAGCATCAAAGGTCTATGTCAGAAGCAAGGGAAGAGCATGTGAACAGGTAGGAATACATTCCGAGACTATCAAGATGGATGACACTGTGTCTACTATTGATATTCTTATGGAGATCGAGAAACTTAATAAGAGACCAGATATTCACGGAATACTTGTCCAACTTCCGCTCCCCCCACAAATCGATGTGAGAATAGTACTCGAATCCATTAATCCTGAAAAAGATGTAGACGGCTTTCATCCTATGAATATGGGCAGCCTGGTCGCAAAACAGGATTTTCTTGTACCGGCTACTCCCGCAGGAATAATGGAGATGTTGAAAAGATATGAAGTGCCCATGCGGGGAAAAGATGTTACCGTAGTGGGACATAGTGAAATAGTAGGGAAACCAATGAGCCTTCTCTTCTTAAATGAATGGGCCACACCTACAATATGTCATGTTGAGACCAGTGACCTTAAGTCACACACAAAAGATGCCGATATCCTTGTAGTGGCCGCTGGTGTGCCATACCTTATCAGGGAAGATATGGTAAAAGAAGGTGCAGTTGTTATTGATGTAGGAATTAACAGGATCACAAAGGATAAAGCAAATCCTGAACTTTTAGAGTGGCGCGCAGAAGATTTTGATAAAAAGGGCGTTACCCTTATAGGTGATGTTGATTTTATAAATGTTGAGCCAAAAGCTTCATATATTACTCCGGTTCCCGGTGGAGTGGGGCCGATGACTATTGCCATGCTGCTTTCAAATACTTTAAAGCTGGCAAGAAAAGCAATAAGTAAGGAGAAAGAGATGAAAGAGTGTTTGGGAGAATTCAAGGGAATGAGCAAAGACGAGATCATCGATACTTATGATGATATGGTAGACAAACTCTTTGCCAGGGTCAATGAGATGCAGGACCAGATCGATAAAATGCAGAAAGAAAAAGGCGGAAACGGCAAACCTGCAAAAGTCGATGTAAAGAAAATGGAAGAAATGATCACAGCAGGCAAATAAACAATCAGGATATCAAATACTTTATCCTATATGTGCCTGCTATTTAAGAAAAAGAATAATTATTATTTATAGTTTGGTATTGGGATTACCTGTTATCTATATGTATCTATTGTATTATTGACGCACAGGTAGTTCTATTATATAGAAGAGATCAGATCAGTATCTGGTCTTTTTTATTTGTCCGGTTAATTTAAGAACCACCCCGGTTTTACTAATATTTCCTTCGAATAGATATAATGTTTCAGAAAGTATTTGAGCTGTACAGGGAAAAACTTTATTATTATATTAATAATTTGAAGACAAGGAGAAAAAATGAAGATTCAAAGAATATCAAAAAGGTTTTTGCTCTTTCTTATTCTTTCAGTTGCGATCGTCTCTCTTGCCCTTACAAGCTGCGGCATATTTGGGGGGTTAACCGGTGACGAGGCTACTGCAGATAATAGCTATTATGAAGAGACAAAGGCTGTATCTTTTGAAGAAGCACCTGCGATGGAAGTGTCGGAAGGGGATTTTGCGGTAGAGGAAGAAAGTGTGTATCGTGATGATGCACAATATAGTGATACACCGAATACCACGGACCGAAAAGTGATAAAGACTGCTTATCTGACACTGGAAGTCGGGAACGGCAAGTTTGAAAAAGCGCTTTTTGACCTTACAAGACTTGCCGATAATAATGGTGGTTTTGTATCTCACACGCAGAGTTATTCTGACGAAGACGGTAAGCTTACAAGTGGAAGCATCACTATAAGGATTCCGCATGATAAGTATAATTCAGCTCTTGATATGATAAAGGATATGGGCACAGTGGAGAGTATTACTGTTTCCGGCCAGGATGTCACCCAGGAATACACCGACCTTGAAAGCAGGTTAAGAAATCTTAATGCCCAGGAGGAGATACTTCTTGACCTTATGTCCCAATCAAATGATGTAGGCGATAGTATTGAGGTACAGAGGGAACTAAGCTATGTCATGGAGCAGATAGAAGTAATCAAGGGCAGGATGAATTACCTTGATAATCTGGTCTCATTTTCCACTATTGAAGTATATATGCATGAACCGGAGCCTATCACTACTTCCACTGGTTGGGGATTTGTTGAAGCTCTTAAAAAGGGTTTGCGTGGTGCAGTAACAGTATTTAATGGAATCTTGATATTTCTTATAGCTGCAAGTCCGATATTGGCAATTATCGCAATAATACTTGTTGTTATATGGCTCATAGTAAGGTCCAGGAGGAGAAGAAGAGCCAAAATAGAGAAGAAATAATTTGTTTATGCCGGGCTCATAATTGATTCTTAGAAGAAAAAAGCCTCCCATATTTTATTATAACTTTTAAAATGGGAGGCTTTATCATTATGGGAATATACATGCTATAGATCTATTTCTTGGACAGTTTTATGGACTGTTTTTATCTGCCAAAAAGTATTGCCAGATCATTAAGTATTATTTGAAGCTTTTATTCATACCTGAGTGCATCAATAGGATTTAATCTGGCTGCCCTCATAGCCGGGTAGATCCCGAAGAATAGCCCCACTACGGTTGAGAAGCTTAAAGCTATGATTATCGGGAAAGCAGTTATGCTTGTCTCTAGTACAGTAAAATTAGTAATAATCACTGAAATAAGTACTGCAAAAAGTATCCCTAAAATACCTCCAGCAATGCTTAAGACTATACTTTCTATCAGGAACTGGGTAAGAATATCACGATTTTTGGCCCCTATTGCCTTACGTATACCAATTTCCCTGGTCCTTTCTGTAACTGATACAAGCATTATATTCATAATTCCTATTCCTCCGACCAGTAGG
>SDBU01004791.1_pt1 | contig 16443 bp, 21 predicted proteins | sample 2277071 | NCBI WGS metagenome assembly SDBU01 (sample SAMN10397929, study PRJNA504765) | marine sediment metagenome | isolation source: marine sediment core GS08_GC12, 126 cmbsf | place: Arctic Ocean: Gakkel Ridge, Loki's castle | collected 2008
AATTGAAAACAATGGAAAAAAATAACTTCCCAATCTTTAATCCTTATACTTCCATTATTGTGCCATCTCTGCAAAAAGAGCATGAACTTTTGCAAGATATTCTTTCCTCCATTCTCGTCACCATCGTTGGTTTACTAGCATTTGCTCCGACAATCAGAAAATCTTGGCATCACCCCCATTCAGAAACAGTCTCTTTTTACCTCTTAAGCACTCTACGATATATTCTGGCAATTTTGGCCCTCAATAATTACTCCATCATCACCATTCTATATCCAATTACCTGGCTAACTTATAATGGTTTATTTGCCCTCATGCTTATCATTAGGCGCCGACAAATTGCATCAAATCCGGATCACCACAATCAATAATCTATATCGCCCCATCCACCAAGCTAATATTTTTTACTCAAAGATAGGCCATATACAGTTCATGTTAAAATAATACAGATGACTCGTTTATTGGAAGAAATTAAAGCCTGGGACAAGAAACCAAAAGAATTATTACTTCACTTAGCCTCATTAATCAAAAAAGACGAGAAGTTATTAGCTGATTTTAATCAATCTCTAGAAGAAGCTACTGATTCCCAAAAAGGCACTTGTGTGGAAGCATTAGAACATGTATCTCAAGAAAAACCAAAGTTAGCTATTCCTCATCTTAACAATATTGTCCACTGTCTAAAAGATAATGCACCAAGAGTTAAATGGGAAGCCGCCAGAATAATTGGCAATATAGCCAATAAATTTCCCAAAGAAGCGGCCAAAGCAATCGAAGCTTTACTGGTAAATACAAAAGATAAAGGTACCGTGGTGCGTTGGAGTGCCGCTTTTGCTCTAGGGGAAATACTAAAGAGCAACAAAACAGCCAGAATCAAATTATTGGCAAAAATAAAAAAGATAATACAAAAAGAGGAAAACAATGGAGTTAAAAATGTTTATCTAAGGGCACTAAAAGAAGTATAATTTCTTATGACAAAAATTAAACAAGGAATAATAGCCGGACTAGCATTTGGATTTTTGGATGTTTTGATTATGATTCCCATAGAAATGGCCGACAAAAAAATAGCCATGGCAGGAGCTTTTTGTAATCGTTTTGCTATTGGATTTTTAATACCCAATGTTCAATTATCTATTCCTTCTTGGCTCAAGGGTTTACTAATCGGACTTTTAATAAGTTTACCCGATGCAATTATTACCGGAGCCTTTGCTCCAGTTTTAGCGACTGGAGTCTTGGGTGGAGCAGTAATCGGATGGTTGGTAAACAAAAATAAGCTACCAAAAACCTAAGCAAATCACCAATCCCATCGAGCCACCAATTATTACATGACTAATTCCAGTCATGATGTATTGTATAAAATTTTTCCAAAATAATAATTCCCAAGATCTTCTCACTGTATCTATTAATGCCAAACTATCCCATTCAGTCGGGTTATTTAAAAATACCTGAGTCTTAATATATCCGCATCATTGTATAATACAAGCATGCAAGATAGTAACAAGCTCAAAGACACTCTCAAAAAATATAAAAAGAGCAATTATCATATTCGCAGTTGGACAGAATATGAAAAAGAGCTAAAAAATCTTACTCAAAAGATTACTACTTACATCAAAGAAAACAATATTACCATTGACGCGATTGTCCCAATACTGCGCGGGGGAAACATTCCGGCTACCTTTCTCGCCTATATACTCGATATTCTCATTATTTTACCCGTGCAGTACAAATATTTCTTCACCAATGGTAAATGCCAACTCAGGCGAATTATTGGCATCAACAAAAAACTTGTTTTCAAAAAAAATCCTACATTTCTCCTTGTTGAGGGAAACCATTGCTATGGGAATCAAGCTCACCACGCCGCCGCCGATCTCAAAAAAAAGTTTCCCAAATGCCGGATCATTTATGTTGCCTCAAACATGGATTACAACTACCAAGATGCTGTAAAAGACGCCGATATCTGTTTTTATGGGAGACTTACCAATGATTGTAAAGAACTTACTGACAAGGAATGTAAGAAACTAGAAATTGAGAACCAGAAAGAACTTTTATTTCCATGGGAAAATATTTCAGAAGAATGGGAAATAATTACCCTAAAACAACACCCATATCACAATCTTCAAAAGATAATAAAAAACTCAACTCTCATCCAAGAATTTGATTTAAACTAAAAACACTTTTATAGTTTATTTTAAACCTACCCGAAACCCTTTTCATCTTTACTCACAATAATTCTTAGCAATTCATTATCTTTGATAAAATCCAAATATGAAAAAATGGAAAACATTAAGCTCTAAAATAATCCTCCCCAGCAAATGGATGAAGATTAATCAACAAACTGTCAAGCTCCCCAATGGAACAACTCTTGACGATTATTATGTCTGGCTCAAAGGTGATGTCGTTGTTATTGTTCCTATCACTCCCGACGATGAACTTGTCTTTGTCAAACAGTACCGCCATGGCGTTGGCAAATTCATGATCGAATTTCCTGGCGGAATTATCGAAAAAAATCAAGACCCACTAAAAACCGCCAAACAAGAGCTAAAAGAAGAAACAGATGCCAAAGGCAAGTTAAAATTTATTGGCAAACTCTATGAAGACCCTGGCAAGATTATCGGAAAAACCTTTGTCTATTTAGCCACCAATGTTACATTAACAAAAAAATCATTAGGTATTATAGAAAACCTGGAAGACAACGAAGAAATTGAGATTATCAAAATCCCTTTTAAAAAAGCCATAAAAATGATAAACAACGGTAAAATTTGGTCCAGCGAAACAGTCGCCTGTTTCTTTTTAGCCCTAAATTACCTCAATTATAGTTTTCAGAAACCAGAACGAAAGTTCTAGTCAAACTAATACCGAGATGATACATTTAGCATTACCAAAAAAATTTACCCCACAATTTGAAATAGTTAGTTGTTTTTTTGAATTTAATAATAAAATTCTACTTTTGCATCGGTGTAGTCATAAACCACAGGGGGATACTTGGGGTGTTCCGGCCGGCAAAGTAGATCCTAACGAATCACTACAACAGGCAATAATAAGAGAAGTATTTCAAGAAACAGGTTGTCAAGTTTCTTCCAACAACCTAAACTATTTTCAAAAAGTTTTTGTAAAGTATCCTAAATATGATTTCATCTATCACATGTACCATACAATTATCACAAAAAAACCCTCTGTCAAAATCAATTCTAACGAACACCAAAACTTTAAATGGACCAATCCTAATTTGGCTCTAAAAATGAACCTCATCCGTGACGAGGATGTCTGTATCAAACTTTTTTATAAGATCTAAAGAGAAAACTAGCTCAAGAATCATTTTGCACTAACTTATCTATCAAATTTATCCACCAATTTTAATTCTTTTTTTACCACCTTATCGTTTTTATCATGCCAAATAGTACCCTCAATTTTCTGCTCTGTTGTTAAAATATCTTTTATCCACAGAGCATCATTCTCCCACATTTTATCCAAAGGTAAGTTAGAAACATCAAACCAAAACGGCCTCATTTCATCAGATTCCCTGATCTTCCCTGCCCATTTATCACAAACAAATATATGAACCAACCAGTTCTCTCCGGGCTCAAAATACTTAATGATTCCTTTTTTATTAAGTAGCCCTACTCCTACTTTTACCTCCGACTCCTCTTTCAACTCTCTAACCGCCGCTTCCTGGGGATTTTCCCCGGTTTCTATTTTGCCTCCAAAGCCATTATATTTACCTTCGCTATAGCCTCTTTTTTTTAATCCCAGACAAACTTCTGTCACCCCTTGAGAGTTTTTTCTAATCAAAAAAATGACAACAGAATGAGTAAACACAAAACATTCTAACACTTGTACTGGGCTTACCTATTTACAACTAAAACCCCGAAATCACTGTTTGAGCCAAAGTCTCGCCGTGATGGGCTGTTCGCTCCAAATGGTAAACAATTTGATAATACACCTCTTTTTCTCCTCTTTTCCACCTAAATTTCTTTTTTTTCAAATCCGCTTGCCTTACTCGTATCCTGTATAGTTCTTCACCCAACTTTGCCGCCGTCACTGGCTTGTTTGTCACAAACACTTTTAACGACTTTTCAAACATACGACTACATTGGTCCAAATAATCAACCAATTCCTTTTTTGCCTTGTCAGAAAAATTAATCTTTTTTTTCTTTTTTATCACCAATCGCTCGGTTATCCTATTAACATGATCACTAGCTCTTTCAATATCTGATATTCCGTGAATCAGTTGAGCCAACCTTTCCGAAGAAGAAGGATTTAATTCATGCTCGGAAATTGCTGTCAAATAACGCAAAATTTCTTCATGCAAAAAATCTATTTGATTTTCATAGTTATAAACAATCTCCACCAAATCATCCTGTTTATCAATTAATATTTTTTTTGTATAACCTAGCATTGTCAAAACCATTTTTCCCGTTCGCTTAATCTCTCTAGTCACATTTATCAGGGCAATATAGGGCGTTCCCAACATAGCTATATCGATGTATTTGATTCCTCGTTTAACCCGCACCGCCTTTCCCGGAACAATTTTTTTGACTACGGATATAAGTGTCTTAATAAATACCAAAAAAAATATAGCGCAAACTAAATTAAAAACAGTATGTGCATTGGCAATTTGGCGGGACAAATTCACCGACGAACTACTCATTAATCTAGAAAAAGGCCCCAAAAATGGCAAAAATATCCCTACTCCCAGCAAATTATATACTGTTTGCGCCACTCCAATTCTTTTGGCAGTCAGAGACATTCCGGCAATTGCAATCAGCTCCAACACACAAGTGCCGATATTTGCTCCCAAAATCAAAGCAATCCCTGTCGGCAAATTAATTACTCCCGATGCTCCCAGTGCCACCACCAAACTGGTAGTTGCTGAACTACTCGATGTCAATCCTGCCATCACTGCTCCTGCCAACACTCCCAGAATTGGTCGCCGGCTAAATTGTCCAAAAAGAATTAAAGCCTTTTTTGAGTCTTTTAACGGATCTGCTCCTTTTTTCATTAAATCCATTCCCATAAAAAGCATTCCAAAACTAAACAATAGTTTACCCACCGAAACCAGTTGTTCTTTTTTGCCAAAAGTCATCAGTCCAAAACCGATAACAATGATGGGAAAATAAAACAACCCGATCTCAAAAGTAACTAACTGAGCCGTAATCGTTGTTCCGATCCCTGATCCCAAAACCACCCCTATTCCCTGGGAAAAACTTAATACGCCAACATTAACCAGTCCAATTAAAGTCAACATAGTCACACTCGAGCTTTGGGTAAAAAAAGTCACCACTGATCCCACCACCATTCCTTTATATGTTCTATCAGTCATTTTTCTCAACACACCCTCAATCCTTTCACCAACCACATTTTGTAGACTATTCCCCAGAAGCTTCATAGCATACAAAAAGATAACCAAACTTCCCAGAATATTAAAGACAGTTATCATAAACCATCCCCATTATACAGCTTTCACTTTCAACTGCTATTCCTCCGCAATCAGATGATCTCTCTTCTTGTCGTACCACTACTAAAATGTCATAATAAGTATCATTCTATGAGAAACCTACTCAAAAGCAAGAAAAGCATTCTAATTTTATTCCTAATTCTTTCCATCCCTGTCTATCTTTTTTTTAAAAACAAAGACAAACCCGACACTCTCGAACTTCAAACTATCTCGGTCCAAAGGGGGACCATTATTTCTTCTGTTTCTGCATCTGGTCAAATTATTAATAGTAATAGTACCAATGTCATCAGCCAAAGCAGCGGTTTGGTCAAAAAAATCTATCTCAAGTCCGGTGATACTGTAAAAAAAGGCCAAACCATTGCCACTTTCACTCTTGATCAGCTTGGAACTCAGCGCCAATCTCAAGCTTATAGTAGCTATCTTTCAGCCAAAAAAAATCTCCTCTCTGCTCAGAATCAAAGACTTTCTCTTGAATCAAGTATGTGGGCCGCTCATGAGGAATACAAAAGAATTGGTTGGGACAAAGAGCCAGAAGATCCCACTTATATCCAAACCAATCGTGACTGGTTAGCCGCCGAAGCCAACTACAAAAATCAGCAACTAACGATTTCTCAAACTCAAGCCGCCCTATCTCAAGCCTGGCTCAGTTATCAACTTGCTTCTGCCACTGTCACCGCTCCTGTCTCTGGTACCGTCCATAGTCTTTCCATTGTCGAAAACATGGTCTTTGATAATTCTTCTGGTGCTTCCCAAATTGTCGCCACTATTACTACCGACAGTTTGCCTTTAGCTACCTTTGCCTTATCTGAAATCGACATCAATCTTATAAAAGTCGACCAGTTTGCCACCATCACCCTCGACAGTATTCCTGACAAGACTTTTACCGGTCAGGTTGTCAATGTCAACAAAACCGGTCTTATTACTAATGGTGTTACTCAATACCCCGTTACCATCAAACTTTCTGACTCTGTTAGTCAAATTCTTCCCAACATGGCCGCTACTGCCGGTATCGTGATTGCCAAAAAAGATAATGTTCTTCTCGTTCCACTTTCTGCTGTCCAAAATCAAGCCGGTCAAGATCTGGTCACTGTCAAAAGAGACAATCAACAGTTAACTCTTCCCGTCGAAACCGGCCTCAGTTCCGATACTCAAATCGAAATTATCTCTGGTCTGGAAGAAGGGGAGATGGTTGTCACTACCAGTTTGATGAACTTTACTGCCAATCCTTCCGGTAACAGAATGCCTCGTATGCCTGGCCTAATGAACCCTCACTAATTTTATGATCAAAGTCGACAATCTGACCAAAATCTATCAGACCGAACATATCAAAGTTACGGCCCTTGATCACATCAGTTTTGAAATCAAAAAAGACGAATTTGTTGCCATCATGGGTCCCAGTGGTTCCGGCAAATCTACCTTAATGCATATTTTAGGCGCCCTTGATATTCCTACTAGCGGTAATTATTGGCTCGACGGCACCAAAATTAAAAATCTAACCGACGACCAACTAGCCGAAATCAGAAACAAAAAAATCGGCTTTATCTTTCAATCATTCAATTTGCTCAAGAGAACCACCGCTCTCAAAAATGTCCAAATCCCCATGATTTATGCCGGTATTGCCAAACCAAAACGGCTCACATTGGCCAAAAAATATTTAAAACTAGTCGGCTTATCAGATCGGCTAGACCACACCAGTAATCAGCTTTCCGGTGGCCAACAACAGCGAGTTGCCATCGCCAGGGCCTTGTCTCTTTCTCCTAGTATTATTTTAGCCGATGAGCCCACCGGTAATATCGCCACCACTCAAGCCATCCAAATTATGCAAATTTTTAAGAAATTAAACAAACAAGGCCACACTATTATAATGATTACTCACGAACAAGAAATTGCTGCTTATGCTAACCGTACTATTTATTTACGCGACGGCAAAATCGTCAAAAAATCTTAATGGATTATCAAGAATTATTAATCGAAAGTCTTGTTACTCTTTTAGCTAACAAAGTTAGGACCGGCTTGGCCATGCTTGGTGTCATTATCGGTATTGGTTCTGTCATTGCCCTTATCTCTTTGGGTCAATCTTCCCAGAGTTCCATCGAATCTCGCATCAAATCTCTGGGCAGTAATCTTTTGACCATTCGCCCCGGCGCTTCCTATTCCGGTGGTATTCGTGGTTCTGCTGGTGTCACTACTCTTACCTACGCCGACGCCAAAACTCTAAGAAGTTCTCCTGTTATTACCACCATTTCTTTTGTCTCCGCTGAATATCAAACTAGAAGTCAAATTATCGCTGGTAGGAACAATACCAATACCCAAGTCATCGGTACCACTCCCGATTATGTCAAAATCAGAAATCTCGAGCTTGATTTCGGTTCTTTTCTGACCGATCGTCATCTGACCAGTCTCTCCCGAGTTGCCATTCTTGGTCCCCAGACTGCTACCGATCTCTTCAACAATCCGGCTTCCGCTGTCGGTAAAACCGTTCGTATTCAAAATCAATCTCTCACCATTATCGGTGTTACCAAGACCAAAGGTGGCTCCGGTTTTATGAACCAAGACGATGTTGTTTATATTCCTCTTACCACCGCCCAAAAAATACTTTTTGGAGTTGACTATGTTTCTACTATTTCTATCTCTGCCACCTCCGAAGATCAAATGGAGTTAGCCCAGCAACAAATCACCACCCTCCTTTTCACTCGTCACAAAATCAGAAATCCCAATCAAGCTGACTTTTCCATCATGTCCCAAGAAGACATTTTAGGCACTGCCCAGCAGGTCACCGGCACTTTCACTACCCTTTTATCTGGCATTGCTGCCATTTCCCTAGTTGTTGGTGGTATTGGTATCATGAATATTATGTTAGTTACTGTCACCGAGCGGACCAGAGAAATCGGGTTAAAAAAAGCTCTTGGGGCCAAAAATAAAGTTATTAACATCCAGTTCTTACTTGAAGCCAGTATGATTACTATTATTGGTGGTATTATTGGTGCCCTTATTGGCATTTTTATTTCCTATTTTTTAAGCAATTCTATGGGTATACCTTTTGTTTTGTCTTTCTCCTCTGTCCTTCTGGCCTTTATTGTTTCCGTTGCTATTGGTATTATTTTTGGCTGGTATCCGGCCCAAAAAGCCGCCAAGCTCGAGCCTATTGAGGCTCTTCGTTATGAATAGCGCCGAAATCCTAAGCCCAACGAACGGATTGAGGCTTTAAGATACGAATAGCGCCGAAATCCTAAGCCCAACGAACGGATTGAGGCTTTAAGATACGAATAATTATTAAAATTTAAAAAACAAAAATGGATCAAAAAAACAAATCAAAACACAAGTTAACCATGTTCGCCTCAATTTTTATTATCATTGTCATCGCCTTCTTTGCCGGTACCAAATATCAAGCCTCAAAAGCACCTAGCTTTGATCGCAATCGCCTGGCTGGTATGAGTAATCGAGGTATGGGCCAAGCCGGTGGCGTCAATATGCTCAGGGGTGAAATTAATCAAAAAGATGGTGATACTCTCACCATCAAACTAGCAGATGGTAGTAGCAAGATAGTTTTCTTATCCGATACTACCACTATTAGTAAGTCAGAACAGGGGACTGGTGATGACCTTGTCACCGGCAATCAAGTTGTTGTTTTTGGTCAGACCAACAGTGACGGTTCCGTCACCGCCCAAAACATCCAACTGGGCACAGCCCATCCCACCGACTTCCGCCCCGGCGCCCACTCTCAATAATTTTTCTCTCATTTATCCTCCCATGATAAATCTCTAGCGGATTTTAACTCTATATTTTTCTTTTACATCTCTTTACTCTACAATGAGCTAAGTGAGATTGCCTACCATTTCTAAAACCAAATTATTATCCCTCTGTTCCCCAAATTCCCTCTTCTGTTCAAGCAGTTGAGCTACCCACTGGCATAAAACCAGAAAACCTGGGTATTACGCCTTTTTTGGTCAAAGTGGTCAAAGAGGCCTAAGAGGTACCAAAATGTATGCTTTAGGTTATAAACAGGGCTCTTGCCCCAATTAATTATTAAAATACAGTATGTTGAATAAAATGAAATCCAGCCCCGCAGGATTGAATAAAATGAAATCCCTTTCAGGGGGAAAAAAAAATAAAAAAGTTCTTATCATTATCGGCATAGTCATTTTCGTCAATCTTGGTTATTTTGTCTTTTTTCGTTCCAAAAACCAAACCAACACCACCACTTCGCTTATCCCACAACAGACAGAGCCTTTGCGTCAATCAGATCAATCTACCTCTTCCGATCAACCATCTGTCGACCAACCCATTACTCAACAGGATGTTCCGTCCAACGACCAACCTCTTGTCAAAGACCTTCCACTAGCCGATCAATCAAATTCCACCACCACCAACTCCGACTCTGGCCCTTCTGCTTCAACCATCACCATCAGTGGAGTTCTCATTGGCGATGGCAACCCCTGGACACTTATTTATGATGATGCCGCCACCGGCTCTGTCGCCGCCACTCTAGAACTGGTTTTTACCGATACTAGCCTTTGCGACTTTGGTGGAGGTGACACATCTTGTACTCCCATGTATTATGAAGTCGGTACCGGCATCGAGGTCACCGGTCAAAAAGATGGTTCCAAATTAACAGTTTCCCGCATCGAAAGGTCTGTTTCTATCATACGCCAATAATTTTATGAAAACTCAAAAAGACATTACTGTCAAAATCCAAGAATTAGAAACCGAGATTGAAGATCTGGAAGAGGAATTCCAACACCACCTAGAGGACGAAGGTTGGGATGAATACTCTCCCCAGGCCGAAAAACTTCAAGAGGAGTTAGATTGGCAAAAAGAAATTGTCGAACAACAAATCAAAATCCTCAATTGGGTTTTAAAACAAGCTAAATAAAAACACTCACCTATTAAGCCATTTTGATACAATCTAACTAATGGACAAAGCCAACGACGACAGACTCCATGAGGTGGTAATTACAGCCATTGTCATTAAAGATGGAAAATACTTAATCACTCGCCGCTCACCCAACAAAAGAAGATTTCCCGGAAAATGGACTGTTCCTGGAGGCAGGTTGGAAATCAGTGATTATGTTGACTTACCTAAAGAAACCGAATTCTACTGGTACAATGTTTTAGAAAAAGTTTTGCGACGGGAAGTAAAAGAGGAAGTTGGTATAGAGATTACTAATATAGAGTACGTTACCAGCTTGGCAACTATTCACTCTGACGGTAACCCTTCTTTGGTTATTTCTTGCCTGGCCGATTACAGCTCTGGAGAAATAAAATTACAAAAAGAAGAAGCCGATAAATATGCCTGGGTAGATTTACAAGAAGCCAAAAACTATCAACTCCTTGATGGCATATACGACGAACTAATCATGGTCGACAAGAGATTAAAAGGTCAGCGAACTGAATGGCAAAGATTTGATAAATAAAACAGCTATCTGAAACAGCCAACAATCAGAAAAAAGACTATTTAACAAATTTAAAACTAGTCAAAATCTTATCTACTATCTCCTGATAACCTTGGCTAGTCGGATCAACCGTAGCATCAGTTATTTCCACCGTACATGATTTATCCATTGATTGAAGGTAAATATTCTTAAACACTCCTAATCCCTCAGTCGTATACGTATAACCAGTTATCCCATTAACAACAATTTGCTCCCTGGGTTTAAGTATTTCTCCAAATTGTTTTGACTCCTCAATCTTACTATCCACATAATCTAGTAAAGTTGTATTAATCACCATCGGTGCCGAAAAACTCACCGATATCCCATCAAAAAATTCAGTATCCTGCTTTTGAGTTGGACCAAAAAGGGACAAATGCCTTATATCTCCCTGCATTTTAAAAACCACCTCTTTAGGATACTTAAAAGTGTAACAACTATCATTATCTGAATACGCCGACCATCCACTCATAATATCAACCGTTGGTACTGGAGACGGCACCATTGTAACAGTCGGAGACAAAACCGTAGTTGCGCTAGCAATAGGGGAGGGAACTCCGGTAGCGGTTAGCAAAACCGGTTCCTCCACACTTTCATTCCACCCCTGTCGTTCTTGCCTTAATTGGTAATTTTGATAAATCAAAAAACCGATCACCCCCAAAAAAACTACCAACAAAGCCACCAAGATTACGTTTGAACTTCTTCCTTCTCTCTCCACAATCGATTATATCACCAAAAAAGGAGGACTTGAAAAAGCCCTCCTTTTAACTTGCCTAAATTTTTTTAGTACCTTGATCCACCACCACCACCACCACCAAATCCACCTCCGCCTCTTGAACCTCCTTGCGAATAGTTGTCACGTCGAGGTGGTCTATCCGTCATTGGTCTGGCTTCATTGACCTTCACGGTCCTACCATCCAATTCCTTGTCATTCCATGTTTGAATAGCTTTTTCAGCTTCTTCCTCGGATGACATTTCTACAAACCCAAAACCTTTGGATCTACCGGAATATTTGTCCTTAATAACTATTGCCGAAACTACAGTTCCAGCTTGGGCGAAAGCCGCCCCTAAAGAATCATCGGTAGTGTCAAAAGACAAGCCGCCGACATACAATTTTTTTGCCATTGCTTTGAAAAAAATTATTAATACGTAGCGACCTCTTTTCAAACTAAACTTGACAGAATTTCCTCTACAACCGTCATTCTACCCTATTTCCTCCAAAAAAACCAGCCATTACCAGTAATCTCACCTTCTCTCTTATTTTTTCCTTCATTTAAACATCACTATAGTAAAATCCTTCGGATGATAATGATGACGGTATATTACCCGGGAACTAAGAGACAGACAATATTTTAATATTTTTTGCGAATTAGCATAATATACCCGGGATCCCTCTCGATTTTTTGGTTGAGGACTAAAACCGGCCATATTAAAAACCAGCCCTTTTTTGGCATGATCAAACATAGTTTTTATCGCCCTTTTTCTATATCGATACGGATTTTTGATATTCGAATTTAACGCTCCCGAAGACATCACCACATCAAATTTCTTATCTATAGGATTATCAAAGTAATTATTTACCAAAAATTGATGCTGAGGATAATTCTTAATGGCTACTTTTACAAACTCAGGCACTATATCTACCCCGGTAAAGACAAATTTATCAGTTTTCTTTGCAAGATAGGGGATAATATCACCAAAACCACAGCCAACATCAAGAATTGTCATACCTTCAATTTCAATATCAGCTACCAATTCTTTGTATCTTAAATCTGCCGCCGCCGTTGACGTCCACTGAAGCGCCTTAGGACCAACGCCATGTCTCTTTAAGGTTCCTTGATAACTCTTAATTTTCTTCCTAAAATCCATATAAACGCCATTATATCAGCTTGTCCCGACTTTCCAATATTCTCTTATATACCCACTTACTAACTGCTCAAGAGGTTGGATGCTGGAAGCCATCCAACCTCTTGAGACTCTAACCTTTTACTTTTACCAATATGGCAATTATTATCAGCGCCATTGCTGATATAAACCATACCTGTATCGGCAAAAGGATCAATACTAACAATCCCGACACCGCCAAGCCAACCGCCATTCCGGCAGTTCCGGCCGCATTCAATACAGAATTGGCCGTCGACCGATAGCGATCTTCGATTTGGCGATTACTATAAGTAAACAAAAGTGGTCGGATGGCTCCCCTACCTACTTCATGCAGTATCACCGCCACTGCTATTGGTAGCGTACTGGGGAAAATAGCCGGGATTAACATTGGCAAACCAATCATGGCTACCGTCTTTACTATCCCACTCTTGTCAGCTTTACCTTTGGCCCACCAAGAACCGATCGACCAGGTTGCCGCCATTCCGACCCACATCGACCCCAGCCACCAGACTTGGTCACTGGCCTGCCTCAAAACTGGCGACCAGAACATGTTAAATGGCGCCACTGCCATTGCCGCTCCAAACCCAACCAAGGCCGATAGTCGGAGAACCTTTTTCCCCCAAATCACCCCCAGCACTTCCCTTACCGACACTTGTTTCCCTTCATTCCCATTTCTCCCCTCCGGCAGTGATTTCAATAGTCGCCAGGCTACTATTGCCGTCACCAGAGAACCAACCGTCGTCAGTCTCCACGGCCAAACCATTCCTATCTTCACCGCCACCACACTACCCAGGCTAACAGTTAGCACTGACGCTAATCTAACTGTACCCATCAGGCTCATGGTTGCCTCGGTAGTCTCCTCGTCTACCACATTTCGCAACCACGATTCCAATGCCTCTGAGGCCAAGGCCCTTCCCACTCCCGCCGTCATCTCTCCTATCAGGAAGAACAACACTCCATCTCCCCAGCCATAAAACGCCATCCCTACCGTCCAAACCAGTGTCCCCCAGATATACACCCTTTTTTGTCCTACCTGATCTGCCAATTTGCCCGACCAGGGATCCAATAGAGTACTAACTAACATAAAGACCAAGTTAACCAGGTTGACAGTAGTCAGGCTCAATCCTTGGTCTTGCAAAAACAGTACATAGGTACTCACAAACCAGCCGTCAGCTAGTTGCTTGAGTATCACTATCACTATAAATGCTCGTACCTCCCTTACTTTCCACAAAGCCAAAAATCGCTGTTTCATTTTTCCCTCTTTTCTGTCAATGTACCGACTCATGGTATTGGCCTTCCAGAACCAATACCTACATTGCCACTCAATGTTTTTGAGTCGACAAAACCTCCAAAAAGGGGATTATTATTAAAAAACCAACAAAAAAAGCCTCCTTCCGGAGGCTTAGCCTAATCAAAAATATTTGTTAAATTATATTAAGACAAACCTCCTACAGATTCCATGGTAATAGCCATAGAAATATCTCCACCAATCAGAACCTTGGCAGGCATCCAAAAATAATTTTGTCTTCCATAATTCATAACCACCACTATACCATATTATAAGATACATGTAAACCAGATTTATTCTACCTTCTCGTCAATCAAACCTAAAAGTTGCCAAAATCCGTCCAAACAAATCCTCTTCAAATTTCCCGCCTGGTAAATATGCAATACTAACTAATCCATTTGGTCCTTCAAGTACAATATTTTCCATCTGGTCACCTCCACAACCAAATCCTTCACACATTCCGCTCATCCATACCCCGGTCAAATGACGGGGAAGCTCTTTTTCTTCATAAGTCTCCTGGTCAAAAGACCCTTTCAAATTAGCCACTCTTTCTGCCACCGTTTCCTCTCCGATCAATGGAGCCGTCCTAATTTCTACCGGCGTTAAATAACCTCCATAACCATCAGGTATGATAATAAGCTCTTTATCCATATAAACCAAAGGCAATTTAACCCCGTCTGTCACTTCCACAAAAACCGTCACCGGATAATCAAAAGCAAAACCATGAACTTCACTACTATAAGTCAGCCAAGGAGAATCTTCACCCGATGGACCCGAATCCTCCACATTTCTCATCGCCTCCTGATACCCTTCATCAGTCTGGGCAAACTCATCCCCATAAGGAACCTCACTTATCCCCGCCTTTTTAATGCCATAAGAATATGTCAGATATCCCAAGCCGCTAACAATCACCAAAATCAACAAACCAATCAACAATTTTTTATTACTTTTCATTTCCAAATTCAGAATATACTATTTATATAGTCCTTACAAGCTCGCCATATTGACAAAATTTTTTCTGGAATTTATCTTTAAAATTAAGCCACCCTCATGAAAAAAATAACCACTGCTCTAGTTTTTCTCTTCCTCTTATATTCCACCCCCTCATCCGTCATTGCCCTCACCAAAACCTTTACTCCTACCTCCGACGCCTCAATTAGTTCTCTTCTTCCCACTCTCAACACCGGCAATTCACCCTTAATGAATGTTAGTTATTATCAAACCCCTCCTTCCGAAAGCTGGCTATTTCTAAAATTTAACATCGACGATCTGCCTCCTTCAATCAATATCGATTCTGCTTCGCTTTGGCTTTACCTGGACGAAAGTAACAGCGGCACCGATATCCACGTTAACGTTTATCCCATTAAATCTAATTGGTCAGAAAACGGAGTCAACTGGGGAAATAAACCCGATACTTTCAGTACCTCAATCTTTGAATATGTTCATCACCTTCAATACCAAACCTACTATCAATACAATCTCACCCAAGCTATCAAAAATTGGCACGCCAACAACACTAATTATCAATACGGTTTTGCCATCAAAATACTGCCACGTCAGGGCTTTGCCTCTCTCAACTACAAAACCAAAGAAGCCTCTTCTCTTATTCCCAAACTAATAGTCAGCTACTCCATTCTCCCCAATCCTACTCCCACCCCCACCAATACCCCTTCTCCTACCCCTACTCCCACCCCTCAGGAAAAAAAACTGTCTCCCTTATCCTTTATTTTCCCCCACAAATATAGACAAACGACCACCCCCAAATGTTATATTTAACTAATGACATCATCCCCAAAAGGACAACTCTGGCTTGGCATTCTGACTATAAACCTCCTCCTTATCAACATCGCCCTGGCTTTCCTCTGGCTTAAAAGGGAACCATCTCCAACAAAAGAAACCATCAGTCCTTCTCCTACCCCCACTTCCATTTCCACCCCCACTTCTCCCCCCACCGCACCCACCTCTACTCCGGCTCCTTCTACCACCTCATCCAGTCTGCCAAAATTAACTAAAGCCACCAGTTATATGCCTATTCCCGGATTAGGCTCTATCTTATCCAACACTTGGACCAATCTTTCCGGTACCGAATTCTACTTTGACCCTGCCGACTTCCCCGGACTCATCGAAGTCCGTTTTGAGGCCAACATGAGATTACTCAATGGCAACGGCTTAGCCTTTCTTCGTCTCTTCGACCTTACTAATGGTATTGAAGTTTGGAGCAGCGACGTTCAAACCGGCAACCAGGATAGCACCGTAGTCGTCTCCGACAAAGCCCAACTCCGCTCCGGCAACAATCTCATTGTCGTTCAGGCTAAAAGTCTTACCGCTGATACCACCATTTTTAATTCCGGTCGCCTTAAGATCATTTCCCGTCAATAATAAATTGATATAAT
>SDBU01004792.1_pt1 | contig 16442 bp, 19 predicted proteins | sample 2277071 | NCBI WGS metagenome assembly SDBU01 (sample SAMN10397929, study PRJNA504765) | marine sediment metagenome | isolation source: marine sediment core GS08_GC12, 126 cmbsf | place: Arctic Ocean: Gakkel Ridge, Loki's castle | collected 2008
AAAGATCCTATTCTAGATTATGATAGATGTAGTTATCAAAACCTGTGGAGGATAAAGGATTATTCATTTATGCGGCATTTGAAAGATAATTAACGTTATGTTTTGGAGATTGAATTCCTATGACGAATCCAATAATTGTTGCCAGCGCTGGTGAACATTATGTTGCTTACGTTCTATCAAGTTTTGGATATATTGCCGCTCTTGGAGAGAGTCTGGCGTGCGTCTTCCTTTGATAGGCAATTGTAAAACGATCTGAATTGCTTCGATATGCCTTTAACAAAACGAAGAAGCGCGATTTGCCAATACCTATCATCTCTTGGAGATCAGCTCTGCTAATCTCCCCTTGGCAATAACTCTGAAATAAAACCTTGATTTGTTCATCCTTGAACCGTTTATGAAGCTGTGACATGGATTCCTCCAGTATTTTGTTGGAGGAGAAATCGTATATTATTTCTTGTTTTCTGTCAAAATAAGGTGTCCACCTTTCAAGTGTAAACTGTCCACTTTTGAAGTTTAAATAACATACTTAACTTTTTCCTTGACAAATTGTTTTGATCCTTGTAAAATCACACCTAATGAATCAACACCAATTACTTAACTGTACTTTAATTAAAAACATGGTCATGCCCGGGGTGGGAGATGAATATACCGCCTGGGACAGGAGACATATTGTGTAATAGTTGACGAATAAACCCTAACAAAGAGCATTATAAGGCGGCCGACAGCTTCCCACAGATTAAAGAGTTTGTGAACAGCTGTCGGCCGCTTTTTGTATTAATAAATAGTAGTTAGGAAAGGAAATTTTTATCATGACAAAACCATTATCCCCTCCCAAATTTGGTTTTACTACCCGACAATTACACGCTGGGCAAAAACCGGATCCTACCACTGGCTCAAGCGTGACTCCGATTTACCAAACATCATCTTATGTCTTCAAGAGTACCGAGCATGCTGCCCGCTTGTTTTCACTCGAAGAAGAAGGCAATATTTACACCCGGATTATGAATCCCACTACCGCTGTCTTTGAACAGCGCATTGCCGACCTGGAAGGAGGTTCCGGGGCTCTGGCTGCCAGTTCCGGGCAAGCCGCCCAAGTCATGGTTGTGTTAAATCTTTGTGGAACAGGCGATCATATTGTGGCTGCTTCTACACTATATGGCGGCACTGTCAGTCAATTCCATAACACTTTCCCAAAGATTGGAATTGAAACCACTTTTGTTGATCCTACTGATCCGGATGATTTTCGCCGGGCAATCCAACCAAATACAAAACTGATTTGGGGTGAGACATTGGGTAATCCCCGTATCAACGTTTTCCCATTTGAACAAGTATCTGTTATCGCCCAGGAAAATAATATTCCTTTAGTGATTGATAATACTTTCGCTACCCCTTATCTATGTCGACCCTTTGAGTGGGGTGTCAATCTTATAGTGCACTCAACGACAAAGTTCATCAGCGGTCACGGAACCACTATTGGGGGCATTGTGGTAGACGGTGGAAATTTCGACTGGGCTGCCAGTGGACGCTTTCCAGCTTTCACTTCTCCGGACCCCAGTTATCACGGACTTGTATATGCCGACCTGGAGGAGTTAGCTTTCATCACCAAAGCACGTGTTCAAATTCTTCGCGATCTAGGGGCATGTCAGGCACCTTTCAATTCCTGGCTGAATATCCAGGGGTTAGAAACTCTCAGCTTACGCATGGAACGTCATGTTCAAAATGCTCAGAAAGTGGCTGAATATTTAGAATCTCACCCAAACGTTGAATGGGTCAGTTACCCGGGCTTAACCAGCCACCCCGACCATGAAATTTCCCAGAAATATCTACCCGGAGGGACCGGCGGCATCCTGGGTTTTGGCATACGAGGGGGCAGAAAGGCTGGGGCAAACTTCATCGACTGTTTGAGATTATTCAGTCATTTAGCTAATGTCGGCGCTACCCACAGTTTAGCCATCCATCCTGCTAGCACTACTCACAGTCAACTCTCTTCGGAGCAATTGACCAATGCTGGGGTCTCACAAGACTTCATCCGGCTCAGTATTGGCATTGAGGATATTGATGATATTATGTGGGATTTGGAACAAGCTTTAAGTTAACTACGGAGTAGATATGCCAATCATCGTACCAGAAACCCTACCCGCAAAATCAATCCTGGAAAGTGAAAATATCTTCGTGATGGGACAGAAGCAGGCTTTATCGCAGGACATCCGGTCCTTGAGACTGGCAGTCTTGAACTTGATGCCCACGAAGATTGCCACTGAAACTCAACTCCTGCGCTTATTGGCGAACACCGCCCTGCAAGTTGAAATCTATCTGTTGAATACCCAGACCTACCAATCCAAAAACACCTCAACAGAACATTTAAAAGCTTACTACCATCAATTTGAAGATGTGAAGGATGAGAAATTTGACGGCCTGGTGATTACCGGTGCACCGGTAGAAGATCTTGAATTTGAAGAAGTCGATTACTGGCCGGAGTTACAAGCGATTTTTGATTGGAGTGAAAACAATGTTTACTCTACCTTTCATATCTGCTGGGCAGCCCAAGCCGGGCTGTATCATCGCTACCAGATCCCAAAATATCCACTTCCAGAAAAAATGTTTGGGGTATATCCCCATCATATACTGGTCCAAAATGAGAAGCTGTTACGCGGTTTCGATGATCTCTTTTACGCACCTCATTCGCGCCACACCGAAATTCGGCGAGAGGACGTAAAAAGAATACCCCAGATCGAGCTGATTTCCGAGTCAAGTGAAGCAGGTGTATATATCATCGCTTCCCAGGACCGTAGGCAGTTCTACATCACTGGGCACTCAGAATATGACTCAATAACATTAAAGACAGAATATGAGCGAGATATCAACAAAGGTTTGCCAATCAAACCACCCAAGAACTATTTCCCTCAGGATGACCCCAGCCAACCCCCACAGGTAAGGTGGCGCGGTCATGCCCATTTGCTGTTCTCAAATTGGTTGAATTATTACGTTTATCAACGCACACCATATGATATCAACCTCATTTCGGAAGATGTATAAGGGGCTGTTTACAAAATCTCCTAATCCTATCCGGGAAGGGTGGATTCCCTTCCAGATACAGCCGTTCAGGCAGTCACCTTTCCCAGCAGATCGAGGATTAATTTGAGCCCTGACAATCTCAATAATTGCACTTTACAACCTTCTTTACTCATGCTACAATCAGCCTAATTATGATTAAGAAACACACGTCCCTCCACCATCATCATGGTAAACAATCGGCGAATCCGACCGGTCAGGACGTGTTTAAGTAATCTCTTAGCTAAAAACAAAGCATCCAAGAGCGTCCTCCGCGAGGAGGGCGCTTTTTTGTATTAAACGATGGAATCATCCAAGGAGGACCGATGACCAAACGCAATGACATTCGCCTGGCACTGCCCAGTAAGGGGCGACTTGCCGATGACACCCGGGAACTGCTGACAAAAGCCGGTTTGCGGGTCTACAAACCCAACCCCCGCCAATACCAATCTTCCATCCCCAGCCTGCCCGGGGTAACCGTGCTCTTCCAACGAGCCGGCGACATTGCGGCCAGCGTGCACGATGGTACCGTCGATTTTGGTATTACCGGCTGGGACATAGTTTCTGAGCAAGGAGGATTGGGAGATCAGGTCCTGCCCCTGCACAGGGAACTGGGCTACGGCCGGTGCACCCTGAATGTGATCGTCCCTGATGCTTGGGAGGATATCGAATGCATGGCAGACCTGGAAACCCGGCAGGAACTGGAAGAAGCCTCCTTGCGGGTGGCCACTAAATTCCCTCGTCTGACACGGAATTATTTCCAGGAACACGGTTTGAAGGACATTGATTTTATTTCAGCCGAAGGTACATTGGAAATAGCGCCCCTGATCGGTCACACCGACCTGATTGTCGACCTGGTCTCTACCGGCACTACTTTGCGGGCCAACCACCTGAAAACGCTGAAAGACGGAGAAATCCTTTCCTCCCAAGCCTGCCTGATCGCCCATCGCCCGGCTTTGGAAACCAGGCCGGAAGCGCTGGAGATTGCCAGGCAGCTGCTGGAGTTCATCGTTGCCCACCTGAGGGCCAAGGATAACGTGGCTGTATTTGCCAACATCCGGGGGGAATCACCCCAGGCTATCGCTGATCTGATGCGCACCCAACGGGTGATCAGCGGCTTGCAAGGTCCAACAATCTCCCCGGTGATCACAGAAAAAAACGGGATCTGGTATGCGGTTCATATCATGGTCCGCAAGGATCAATTAGCTCAGGCGATCAGCGAACTGCGCACTATTGGCGGCAGTGGTGTGGTAGTGACGTCGGTGAAGTACATTTTCGAAGAGGAACCAGAGGCCTACAAAGCCATGCTCCAAGCTCTTGACCTAGAATGACAATCAATTAGTACCTGGAGAAGAACAACATGTTCAAAATCTATGACCTAGACACCGCGTTGAAAACCATCCTGCTGCGGGAACCGCTCATCACCCAGCAGGTGCCAGATTCTATCAAGCTGAAGGTAGAAGAGGTTTTTGGAGAAGGCACCACCCCTTACCAGGCCGTGACCCAGATCTTGACCTCGGTCCGGGAAGAGGGTGACTCTGCCCTCAGAAAATGGTCCCTCACCCTGGACAAAGCTGACCTGGAGGACTTCCTGATTACACCTGAGGACCTTAAGACAGCTTACCAATCTCTATCTTCCCCTCTCATAGATGCTCTAGAAACGGCCTCCGAACGTATCCGGGATTTTCACCGCCGCCAACCACTACCAAATTGGACCACAACCGAGTTGGGCGGTCTTGTCGGCCAGCGGGTAACCCCGGTGCAGCGCGCTGGTGTCTACGTACCGGGCGGAACCGCACCTCTGCCTTCCTCGCTGCTGATGTCCGTCATCCCCGCCCAAGTGGCCGGTGTGGAACGGATCATCGTCACCACTCCACCCAAACCCAATCTCACCATCCTGGCAGCGGCTTATTTATGCGGGATCGACGAAGTTTACCAGATCGGTGGGGCCCAAGCCATCGCCGCTATGGCCTTCGGCACCGAGAGCGTGCCCCAGGTAGATACCATTGTGGGTGCCGGGAACCTATTCGTTACTTTCGCCAAGCAGCAAGTCTACGGTATCGTGGGTTTGGACGGACTGGCAGGCCCGACCGAAACCATGGTGATTGCCGACCAGAGCGCCAATCCAGCCTGGGTAGCCAGCGACCTGCTGGCTCAAGCCGAACACGACCTGCTGGCCAGCGCTATCCTGCTTACTCCTTCCCTGGATTTGGCTCAAGCTGTACAGCGGGAAATGAACCTGCAGGTAAAAAACCTTTCCCGGGCTGAGATCATCCTCCACTCCCTGGAAAATAAGGGCGGCGCGGTGATCACGCCTGACCTGTCTACGGCGGCAAACCTAGCCAATGCCTACGCCCCTGAGCATCTCTGCCTGGTAGTGGAAGATCCCTTCGGATTAGCAGAAAGTATCAAAAATGCCGGCGGTTTATTTCTGGGCGACCACTCATTCGAAGTCCTGGGCGATTATGTTGCCGGTCCCAGCCACATCATGCCCACCGGGGGCACAGCCCGCTTTGCCTCTCCCTTGAATGTAATGGACTTCGTCAAGATCAGCAGCCTGATAGCTCTTGACCCGAAAACCGGAGCTAAGTTAAGCCCCATCGCTGCCCAGATCGCTCGCATTGAATCCCTCACCGCCCATGCGTCCAGTGCAGACTTCCGGAGTAAACCATGAAGACTTTCCAACCCCAGGATATCCTCCGGGATCACATTCTGGACATGCCTGCATACCAGCCCATCCAGCCCTTCGATGTCTTATCTGAGCAGTTAGGTATCCCGGAAGAAAAGTTGATTAAAATGGATGCCAATGAGAACCCCTACGGACCACTGCCCCAGGTGCAGGATACCCTGGAGGATCTGCCCAATATCCACATCTACCCTGATCCGGAAAGCCGCTACCTGCGGCAGGACCTGGCCCGGCTGCATGGGATCCCAGTTCAGAAGATCCTGGCCGGAGCCGGGGCTGACGAGCTGATCGACCTCATCCTGCGCGTTACCTTTGATCCGGGTGACCTGATCCTCAACTGCCCTCCCACTTTCAGTATGTATGCCTTCAACGCCGACGTCAACGCTGCTCGGACTCTCACAGTTCCTCGGAAGGATGATTTCTCGCTCGACATCCCGGCCATAGAAGAAGCCGTGAGCGCCCACCGGCCTAAATTACTCTTTTTAGCTTCTCCCAATAACCCGGATGGGGGTCTGCTGCCTAGGGCAGAATTAGAGCGCCTGCTGGATCTGCCACTGCTGATTGTAGTTGATGAAGCCTACATAAATTTCGCACCACCAGGGTCCAGCACCCTGGACCTAACCAGAACCGTTGAGAACCTAATTGTGCTGCGTACCTTCAGTAAATGGGGTGGACTGGCCGGGTTACGGGTGGGCTATGGAATTTTCCCGGATTGGATCACCCCGGCAATCTGGAAGATCAAACAGCCCTATAATGTCAACGTTGCCGGGGCAGTCGCGGCTCGGGCAACACTGAGGAACCTGGATCAGCTAGAGGAACAAACCGCAGCCATCATCGCCGAACGCAAGAGACTATATGGTAAGCTCCAGGAAATTTCCTGGCTCTTCCCCTATTCCTCTCAGTCCAACTTCATCCTCTGCCGTGTGGGGGGGCGAGAGGCCGGTCAGGTCAAAGAAAACTTAGCCCAAGAAGGGATTCTGATCCGTTATTTCAACCAGCCCGGCCTGGACGATCACATCCGGATCAGTGTGGGCAAACCCGAGGACACCAATGCCCTTCTCAAAGCCCTATGGAAGCTGTAATTGAACATCAGATAAACAAGCGAGGTACCAATGCGAAAAGCAAAACTTAAACGCACTACAAAGGAAACAGACATCCGCCTTGAACTCTCCCTGGACGGGACTGGTGAGGTTGAGATCGACACTGGTTTGGGATTCCTGGATCACATGCTCACCCACCTGGCTATGCACGGTCTATTTGATCTCCAGTTAACAGCACAGGGGGACCTAGAAGTAGACGAACACCACATTGTGGAGGATTGTGCCCTGGCGTTAGGCCAGGCATTCGATCAGGCTCTGGGTGACAGAAAAGGTATTACCCGGATGGGTTCGGCGTTCGTGCCCATGGACGAGACCCTGGCCCAGGTCGTTGTAGACCTCTCCGGCCGCCCTTACAGTGTAATCCAGGTTCAATGGAACGTCCCCCAGGTGGGCGGGATCTCCACCACTCTCTTTACCCACTTCCTGGAATCCTTCGCGGTCACCGCCCGCTGCAACCTGCATGCCCGCCTGTTGTACGGAGCGGACGACCATCACAAAGCGGAAGCCCTCTATAAAGGACTGGGGCGGGCGCTGGGCCAGGCCTGCCGCCTGGACAGCAGGCGCGGAGGGGAAATCCCCAGCACCAAAGGCACTCTATAGGAGAGTGAGATGAAAATCGCACTAATAGACCACGGGGTAGGTAACCTGCGCTCGGTCCAAAAAGCCCTTACTGCTGTGGGAGCAGACGTTGACCTCATTGACAATCCCCGGCAGATACAGGAGGCTGATAAGCTAGTTCTGCCTGGGGTAGGCGCTTTTGCGGATGCCATGGACGGGCTGCAGCAGCGGGGCTTGGAGGAACCTCTGCTGGACGCGGTTCGGGAGAACAAACCTCTGCTGGGTATTTGTGTTGGGATGCAAATGTTATTCGAGGTCAGCGAAGAACATGGGGACCACCCAGGCTTGGGCTTACTGCCCGGACGCGTTATCCGCTTTTCAGGTCAAGACTTAACCATACCCCAAACCGGTTGGAACCAGATCCAACCCTGGCGGGAGAACCTGTTACTTACTGGGATCACGGCGGGCAGCTATGCCTATTTCAACCACGCTTTTTACTGTGCCCCGGATCGGGAGGAGGATGTGCTAGCCACCACAGAATACGGACAGCCCTATGCCTCCATTGTTCAGCGTGGAAATCTGTATGGAGTCCAATTTCATCCGGAAAAAAGCCAGCAAATCGGATTGGCAATCCTCCGGAATTTTGTTCAGCGATGTTAAGAACACATCACTGAGGAGAAGATTATGTCAAACTTCACTGTTTTCCCAGCCCTAGACCTGAGAGGTGGACAGATTGTGCGCCTGAAACAAGGGGATCCCGAACGCCAGACCACGTATAACCGCTACCCCGGGCAGGTGGCCCGGCGTTGGTTGAAGACAGGTGCCCGTTGGCTGCATGTGATCAACCTGGATGGGGCTTTTGGCGAGGAAGAATCACCTAACCGGGAAGGCTTACGTCAGATCCTGGATCAAGCCCGGCCAGTGGGTGCTGCGATCCAGTTCGGAGGCGGGGTTCGCACACTGGAAGATATTGAAAGCCTACTCTCCCTAGGTGTAAAAAGGGTCATCTTGGGTACTGCCGCAACTCAAAATCCCGACCTGATCCAGGAAGCTGTGGCGCATTTCAGCCCCCAGTGGATCGCTGTGGGAGTGGATGTCCGGGATGGTGTAGTCCAAGTCCGGGGTTGGACTGAGGAAACTGATCTGGCCCCGATCACCTTCGGTAAACTTCTGAAAAAAAAGGGGCTGGTTTGGGCGATATACACTGACATCCACCGCGACGGTCTGGCCAGGGGATTAAACATTCCCGCCACCCGGCAGTTTCAAGAGGGTACCGGTTTGGAGGTAATTGCTGCCGGAGGTTTGGCATCCCTGGATGACATCCAGGAATCTCTGAAGGCTGGGTTAAGCGGCGCGATCATTGGCCGGGCTTTGTATGAAGGGGAAGTGGACCTGGCCCAGGCCCTGGAGATCGCCCGAGGAGGAACATAGATGTTAGCTAAACGCATCATCCCCTGTCTGGACATTGACCAGGGACGAGTGGTAAAAGGGGTCAACTTTGTGAATATCCGGGATGCGGGAGACCCGGTGGAGCAGGCCCGGATATACGATCAAATGGGCAGCGATGAACTGGTATTTCTGGACATCACAGCGACTCACGAGAAACGGGACATTGTAGCCGGCATGGTGCGGGAAGTAGCCGACCAGGTCTTCCTGCCCCTGACAGTAGGTGGGGGAATCCGTAGCGCTGAGGATATGCGGGTCATCCTGCTGGCCGGTGCTGATAAGATCAGTATCAATTCCGCCGCGGTCAAGAATCCCAATGTGCTCCGCGAGGGCGCCCGGCGTTTTGGGAGCCAGTGTATTGTGCTGGCCATCGACGCTAAACGCAAAGGGGACAACAGCTGGGAAGTGTACGTTCACGGGGGGCGGCGGGCCACCGGCTTGGACGCGGTGGCCTGGGCCCGGCGCGGAGTCGAGTGCGGCGCCGGAGAAATTTTGCTCACCAGCATGGACTGTGATGGTTCCCTGGATGGATATGACCTGGAACTGACCCGCGCCGTGGCCGCGGCCGTGACCGTCCCGGTGATTGCCAGTGGTGGTGCAGGCAACGTGGAACACTTCGCTGAAGCTCTCACCATCGGTCAGGCCGACGCCGCCCTGGCGGCCTCGCTGTTCCATGACAAAGTGCTGACCATCGGTGAAGTCAAACGCCACCTGCATTCTCGGGGTATCCCAATTCGACCGGTGGGCATTGATATTGATCAAAACCAGCTAGAGGAGAAAGGAGTATGAAAAGAGCTTTGTTATCTGTCTGGGACAAACGCGGGTTGGTCCCTTTGGCACAAAGATTAAAGGAAAACGGTTGGCAGCTGATCGCCAGCGGCGGTACAGCCCTCGCTCTGAATGAAGCCGACCTCGAAGTGATCCCGGTTCGGGATCTGACCGGGGAGCCCGAGCTATTTGGCGGACGGGTGAAAACCCTCCACCCTGCCATTCATGCCGGTATCCTGGCCCCGGATACAGAAGCGGCCCGCGATCAACTCCATAAGCGGGGCTGGGAGCAGATCGATCTAGTGGTGGTCAATCTCTATCCCTTCCAGGACGTGATCAACCAGCCACAAACCAACCACTCCCAGGCTATTGAACACATCGACATCGGCGGCGTGGCTTTGCTCCGGGGTGCTGCCAAGAACTACCAGCGAGTGGTTACCCTTTGTGATCCTGATGATTACCCTAGGGACTTGTCTCAACTAGAACAAGAACCCTTCCGGGAAAAGATGGCCTACAAAGTCTTTGTTACCACAGCTGCCTATGATGACGCTATTGCTCGCTATTTCGGCAACCGATTCGGATTTCCTCAACCAACCAAGCACCTGCTTTATCCCGTCCAGCAGCTGCGCTACGGGGAAAACCCGCACCAGCAAGCCATCTTTTATGCCAGCGAACCCGGCGGGACGCCGTTTCATGGCCGGCTGCTGCAGGGAAAACCCCTCTCCTACAACAATTTACTGGACCTGGAGGGAACCTGGCGGTCTGTCCAGCGCTTTGAACGCCCGGCAGTTGTTGTCGTCAAACACACCAGCCCTTGTGGGGTAGCAGAAGCGGATCAAATCGAGGATGCCCTTCCCTTGGCTCTAGATTCCGATCCGGTCTCAGCCTTCGGGAGCGTGATCGCCAGCAACCGTACGGTCACCGAGTCATTCGTGGGTAAATTGGGCGATCTATTTTTGGAATGCCTGATAGCACCGGATTTCACAGGAGCGGCGCTCCAAAACTTGGCTGAAAACCAAAACTTGCGCCTGGTACGGGTTCCCTCTGAACAAATGTCTCCCAAAAAAGAATTGCGCTCCATCTCGGGAGGTTATCTGGAACAAGACGTGGATCAGGGTGATCCAGAGGAGGTTCCCAACTGGGAGGTAATGACCGATTGCCAACCCACTCCCCTGGAAATAGACACTCTGCGTTTCGCCTGGAAAGCGGTCATGGATGTAAAATCCAATGCCGTACTGCTGGCCAGGACAGAAGCCAACGCACACTTCACGGTGGGTATCGGAGGAGGGCAGCCCAACCGGGTAGACAGCTTGCGGATAGCAGGCTTGCGGGCAGGAGAAAGAGCTCAAGGATCTGTGCTAAGCAGCGACGCCTTTTTCCCTTTCCCCGATGGGATTCGTTTGGCCGCCGACCTAGGCGTGATTGCGGTTGTTCAACCGGGTGGGTCCATCCGAGACCAAGAGGTGATTGCCGAAGCAAACCGGCTGGGGCTTTGCATGCTCTTCACCGGTGTAAGGCACTTCCGACACTAAGGAGAGAATCATGCCTGAGATCCCCCTGAATTACAACCAACAATGTTTGATCCCAGCCGTCCTCCAGGACGCTGTAACGAAACAAGTATTGATGGTAGCTTGGATGAATAGAAAAGCCATCCGATTAACTGAGGAGACCGGCCAGGCCCATTTCTGGAGCCGGAGTCGGGAAGAACTGTGGCATAAAGGGTCCACCTCTGGAAATGTGATGTACGTGAAAGAAATCAAAGTGGACTGCGATGCCGATACATTGCTGCTTTTGGTTCAACCCAATGGACCTGCATGCCATACCGGTTCAACCTCCTGTTTTTACCGCACGCTGGATGATATGAACCCAGACCACAACCCAAGCGAGGATAACCATGCTAAATGACTTATTTGAAATCATCCAGAACCGTAAGCAGCGCCACCCTCAGGGCTCCTATACCTCGCAATTATTGCAGGCCGGGCAGGATGCCATCCTGAAGAAAGTGGGGGAAGAAGCCGTAGAGGTCATCCTGGCCGGCAAGGGACAGGAAAATCAGCGTCTGGTGGAAGAAGTGGCTGACCTTTTCTACCACACCCTGGTGCTGCTCTCCGCGAACGATCTCACCCTCAAGGATGTAGAAGAAGAACTCCGCCGCCGTCACCTTCAAAAGACAACATGATGGATACAGTTCTGCTTTTTGATATGGACGGCGTGTTGCTGCAACCCCGGGGATACCATCGCGCCCTCCAGGAAACAGTTCTATTGACCGGAAAAGCCTTGGGTTTTGAAAACATCCACCTTTACAAGGAGGAGATCTACGCTTTCGAAGCAGCTGGAATCACCAGTGAATGGGACTCCTCTGCCATATGTCTGGGATTAATGATGAGGGAAGTATGGCAACACGATCCCACAAAGCCTGTGCCGCGAAAGCTCAATCCTGCCCATCCCACCTCAAATCCACTACAACTTAAGGATTGGCGCGACTTTCTTTACAGACTAGAAACCATCCCCGCCGAAGCCGGTACGCCACGCCAAAGAGCAACTATACTATTGAAAGAGCATTTATCCAAAACCCAATGTGAGTGGATTGCAGACCTCATGGGTGGGGCCTATGAAGTGCAAGACTCCCTAACTCACCGGGTTTTCCAGGAGCTGGTACTGGGAAGCCATACTTTCCAGCAAACCTACGGGCTTTCACCATGGTTCAATTGCAAGGGATATCTCAAACGCCACGACCGTCCCCTACTCAATCCCAAGCAGGTCAAAGCCCTGAAACGTTGGTTAGGAAAGAAGAAACGGGCCGCTATTTTCACCAACCGTCCCTCCCGACCACCGGATGACATGTTTGGCACGCCTGAAGCAGAGATTGGCGCAAAAGTTGCAGGCTTGAATCATCTCCCCATCGTTGGATTAGGAGATATGATTTGGCTGAGCGCAAAAAAGGAACAAGCCGTCCATGATTTTCTCAAACCAAGCCCTGTCCATATTTTGACATCTTTGCTGCAGGCAAAGGGGATTTCAAAAAAGAAGGCCTTGAACTCAGCAGCAAATTTGGTCCACAAGAATCTGATCGATAAAGTGTGGCAAGAGTTCCACGGAGCCAAAATTTATGTTTTCGAAGACACCACAACTGGTATGAAAAGCGCCCTTACAGCAAAAGAACTCTTGTGTGAAAATGACATCCAGATCAACCTGACCCTGGTAGGGATAGCGACTGCCAAGGAAAAACAAGAAAGCCTATTCAGCCTAGGAGCTCAAGTGTATCCCGATTTGGGACAAGCTTTGGGCTTACTTTTCGAATTACCATAACTCGTTCCTTGTTAGCAGAGAGCAAGCCCAAAGAGCGAATTTCAGCACCTGCCCATCATGGCAAGTGGTTTGTACTCTCTGAGACTGCTGATAAGTATCTGCTAATTTTAAGGGTAATCTCTCCAGGTATTTGTTTAGCGTTCCAAATGGCGAAAGTAAGGGGGCGGGATGCCGTGGGAGCGTTGCAAAGCTATAAGGTAATCGAGAATAGGCCGTTTCTATTGACAGCAAGTCACCAATATGCTGCACAGAATAGCATGGGTTTCAGTGCCGCCTTCTATGCGATTACACCCCAAAGTTTTCCGGTTAATAACGGCGAGGCGAAATTGTTATTAGGCCGGGTTGTTGGTTGCGTCCAAACCTTCAACTTTATAAAAGCCTATTCTGATCAGTGTTGAATGGCGCCGTTTAGCGATTAGGAACCACCTATTTTGGCACTATTGAATAGAATTGCGCTACTTTTGCGCAAAATAAGGAGATAAAATCCTTCACGCATCACGTTTTATATTTCACGATGGGATAATTTATTTTCTGGACATCCCTAACTGCGATGTACATCATGGAAACTGCTTTCCCGCATCCCCGCGGGGGTAATTTTGATGAATTCCGCGTTGGTTTGCAATTCCCCTATGTTCCGCGCGCCACCATAACTTAAGCCCGAACGCAATCCACCCACTAATTGATGCAGAATCTCGCGCACATATCCGCGGTAGGGCACCACGGCTTCAACACCCTCGGGCACTACTTTCGGCCAATCTTCAGGGTCCTCGACAGATTCATCCATCCCCTTTTCGGCAATGCGACGCCCCATAGCCGCGCCTAAGGAAGCCATTCCGCGCACCACCTTGACTTTTTGGCCATTGTGCAACACCGGCGACCATGGTGCTTCCTCGCAGCCGGCAAATAGACTGCCGATCATGATCGCATCTGCTCCGGCGGCGAGGGCTTTGGACAATATCACCCGAAGTGCGGATACCTCCATCAAGCAATCAGTGGTACATCACGACCGCTGTCCTGGATGCCTCGCAAACTATCCATGATGGCGGTCAATTGAGGTACGCCAAAACCGGTGACAATGCGCGTAGTACAGATCGATCCCGGTCCAATGCCGACTTTGATGGCATCTGCACCAGCCTCGGTCAGATCACACGCCCCCTGCCGGGAGGCCACATTCCCAGCAATGATCTGCGCCTGGGGAAATTCTTTGCGCAGGGTTGCAACCATATCAATGCAGTGATCTGCGTGCCCGTGGGCATTATCGAGTACGAGCACATCGGCGCCAGCAGCCAACACCGCTTCGGCACGCGCCACCTCTCCAGGTGTCACACCAATAGCCACCCCCGACCGCGCAAACGACTAACCGCGCGTGCAGCGGACCTGGCTACACGCCACGGAAATTCTAATACCTGTTTTAGTAAAATCAGTTTGCAGAAAAACTCAGGCCTTTTGGATAGCCCGCCAGGCCGCTGACGAGGGTGTTATTTTTTTACATCAATATATAGCCAGGTTGGTTATAAAACCTTAATCCGCCAGGTCGCAGGTTCAAATCTACCCCGGGCTCATCAAATAACCTAAAAACAAGCCCCCTTTTTACTTGAGAGGGCTTGTTTTATGTTTTATTTAAGCCCTCCTCATTAATATTAGGTAATTGATTTATCTATAGATTCAATTTCGGATTATGATAGATGTAGTTATCAAAAACGATGCAAGATAAACATTTTTCCTTTTATCCCGCATTTGAAAGATAATTAACGTTAGGCTAGCGCTCCATTTTCCAAGCATATCAACAGGGACCATTTCGGGACGAAACAAAAATTGTCTGATATTCTTTCGAGCATTCCAAGAATAGCCAAGAAACGGATCGCCATGCGCGTCACGCCGGAGGCCGTGCGGGCGATTAAGCAGGGTCATCCCTGGCTGTTTGAAAGCGCAATTACCCAACAAAGTTTCGCAGGTCACCCTGGTGACCTTGCCGTAATTTTTGACAAAAAACGTCGCTTTTTGGCAATCGGCTTATTCGATCCCCATTCTCCCATCCGCGTGCGGATCTTACAGGCGGGTAAACCAGTCTCCATCGGGCGAGAATGGTTCCAGGATAAAATCACCTCTGCCTGTAATTTGCGCACCCCGCTCCTCGCTCAACCTGCCCCTCAACAAACGACCGGCTGTCGGCTCATCCACGGGGAAAATGACGGTTTGCCCGGTCTCGTTCTCGATCGCTACGAAAACACCCTCGTCCTAAAACTTTACACGCCTGTCTGGCTCCCCCACCTTCGCGATATTTTACCCGCGCTTCCTGCCGCAGACCGGATCATCCTCCGTTTCAGTCGGCTGTTGGCAACTAAATCTCAAGATCTTTTCGGACTCGAAGAAGGGATGGTCCTTTCCGGTGCCCCCTTGGAGGGTCAAGTTATGTTCTGGGAAAACGGCCTCCGGTTCGAAGCCGACCCTATCCGGGGGCAAAAAACAGGGTTCTTCTTCGACCAACGTGACAATCGGAGCAAAGTTGAGCACCTGGCATCCGGAAAAGAGGTCCTGAACATGTTTGCCTACACGGGTGGTTTTTCGGTCTATGCCGCCAGAGGAGGGGCGCGGCGCGTGGTAAGTGTCGATGCAAATGCCGCGGCGCTGGCCGCCGCCAAACGCAACTGGACCCACAATCGGCATATTCCAACCGTGGGGGATTCCGTACATACTACCCTCGCGGAAGATGCTTTCGAGGGCCTGGCTCGTCTGGCGGCACAGGGTCACCATTTTGATATGGTAATTCTCGATCCACCCGCATTTGCCCAGAAACATAAGCATGTCAATCGTGCGCTTACCGCGTACCGGCGCTTAACCATTTTAGGGTTAAGCGTTCTCAAAAAAGATGGGATTCTGGTACAAGCTTCTTGCTCAAGCCGGATAACTGCCGAAGAGTTTTTCAAACAGATCCATCTTGCGGCCGCCGAGACTGAGCGCACGCTCGTGGAACTTGCCCGGACTGGCCATGCTTTAGACCATCCCATTTCGTATCCGGAAGGAGCCTATCTCAAATGCCTGTTTGCAAAAGCGGCCTAGACCAAAAGAATAAAAAACAAAGTGGAAAATTGATAGTTTCTTTATCCGCCCCTTCTTCCAAAGGTAAGCACACCTTGTGCAACCGCCTAACCGTGCGTGCAGCGGACCTGGCTACACGCCACGGAAATTCTAATACCTGTTTTAGTAAAATCAGTTTGCAGAAAAAACTCAGGCCTTTTGGATAGCCCGCTAGGCCGCTGACGAGGGTGTTATTTTTTTACATCAATATATAGCCAGGTTGGTTATAAAACCTTAATCAGCCAGGTCACAGGTTCGAATCTACCCCGGGCCCATCAAAAACACTAGAAAACAGGCCATTTCGTACCTCGGAAGGCCTGTTTTTTGTTTAAATCAAGCCCAACGAATTATTAATCCAAAGATTGGTTATTGATTTTTTATAAAGATCCTATTCTAGATTATGATAGATGTAGTTATCAAAACCTGTGGAGGATAAAGGATTATTC
>SDBU01004793.1_pt1 | contig 16441 bp, 8 predicted proteins | sample 2277071 | NCBI WGS metagenome assembly SDBU01 (sample SAMN10397929, study PRJNA504765) | marine sediment metagenome | isolation source: marine sediment core GS08_GC12, 126 cmbsf | place: Arctic Ocean: Gakkel Ridge, Loki's castle | collected 2008
GTCCTGACGGTCAGTTGCACGGCATTCTTCACCACGTGGTTATTAGTCAGAATGTAGCCATCCTCGCGGAAGAAAAATCCCGACCCCTGCGATGTGGCATAATTGGAACCTCGGTACCACCAGGGAAGCACGTCTTCGCGGGTCCGAGACTTGGCCGAGATATTTACCACGGCATCCTGCACCCGCTCAACCACGGCCACAAAAGGCGACTCAAACTGCCCATCGCGCTGGACAACCGGATATGGTCCGGTCTGGGCGATATTGATCGGGGCCTGTGCCACCACCGGGGTTGATACATCCAGGTTGGCCGATATCATCATCCCCGCAATCAGACAGCCCGCCGCCACGACTACCACGACAGCCAACTTGTGCCCCCTGTTGCCGTCACCAGCGGGTGAAAAATCGTACCTTTTCAACTACCCATGTCCTCCAGCCAGAAAACTTAACAATATACGCTTTAACCTCCCCAATGTCAAGGTAATTTTTTGCAACAGAATTCATTATTCCGTCCTTTATAACGCTCTCAGGACAAGTTTGGTTTAAAAAAACTTCAGGCCGCAAGCGGCACTCATTATATCCGTCATCACTGACTTTTTCAACAGTCAAGAAAAAGCCACTTGTGGCCGACGGGTGGCAACCACAAACCTGTTTGGGGTTGAGATTTGCTTTTAATCGCGTAGCGGCAGGGCTTGTCTCTGCCGGGGGCAAGCCAGAAGAAAGCCTGGTAGTTACTATGGTATCAGCAAACGGTCGGAACCCCGGCCTGTCCTGAGCTTGTCGAAGGGTGGTTCCGACATCCTGGCAGGTCTCGCCGAGACCTGCCCTACAAGAAAAAAACCACTTGTGGCCGGCAGGTCTCGGCGAGACCTTCCCTACCGGAAACTGCAACCTTCGATTAGAGTCACCTATGGTAAAGTCACGGAAAAAGAAACCCCCACGAAAAACAGATCGCAGACGGTATGTGATTCCCATTATAATCGGTGTCGTAGCCGCCATTATGCTCGGTCCGACGCTGTATTACCTCCAGGCGCCCTTCTTCTATTCGCCGGATATGCAGTATGTTAAAGCCAAAATCCTCTACACCCTGAATGGAAAGCTGTTCAACGATCCAGTCACCGGCTATCCCACTTTTCATCCGCCCATGTATCATATCGTATTAGCCCCCTTCAAAGCATTAGGCTTCAGTTTCAGCACTATCTTGTTCTGGGTTTTCATCTTCAACATGACTATGACCTTTCTCATGGTGTACAAGGTAGTTGCGCGAGCGTTTGATAGCTATGTTGCCGTACTGACGTGTATGATGATGCCGTTTATCATGGCCTACATCGGCGAGGGGGCGCTGTTGTTGACCGACTCCTACAGTTTCTCCATTGCCTTCTACCTGATCGGATTGTGGTTGTTTATGCACCCGGCTAAGACACACAGATTCGCCATGCTGTCCGGCCTTGCCTGGGGTTTTGCGTTTCTCTTATCCCCCGGCCACGTTTTCCTTCTGGGTTTTGGGTTCTTGTATCAATTAGCCATAGCGAGACAATACAGGCGGTTTTTCATATCCGCCGTGACGTTTCTGGTGAGCATCATACCGTTTTACATCCAGACCTATGTTATCTACTCTCAAAACCTCCAGGGTACGTCTGCTTTCGCGTTCTGGCGAGGCTTCCCCGATGTGGCCTGGTTGACAGATTTGGTGGTGACACTGTTTGGTGGAAATGAACAGAACCTGTTGAGCGTGGGCGCTGTGATCACGGTAGTTATTGTAATCACCGCCCTGATGGGTATATTCAGAACCCGAAAAGTTCCGTGGTTCGCCGTAGTCGCCGCGATTGCTTTTCTCTTCACCCTCTATCACTTCAGCCTCCAGTATGCCGTACGTATCCAGTTCATACTGATGATATTTGCCGTCGCTCTCGCTATGAATTATGTTTCCAGGTTTAGTGTCGCGAGACCGTTGATCTGGGGTGTAATTGCAGTTATTTGCGCTCTTTCTTTTCATCGTTACTACAGTTCATATAGCACATGGCAGTCTAGCCAACATGTTGCCCACAGGCTCATGTCGCAGGAGAACTACTTTTCCGGTTGCCTGGATGGATACATCTCACCAGGCGATTACATTTTCTGCTCGAAATACACATACCTTTATTTCCTGATGCCCAGAACCACTGCCCATGCTCTGGGGTGCTACAAAACAATGGAGTACTTCCAACTCAAGACTCAGATATCACAGGAACTGGAAGCCGATTACGACGCTGTCGTAAACAGTGATGATTATAGTCAGGTGATGCAGATAGCCGACAAGTACGGCATACGTATCGCCGTGTTCAGACAAATCAGACGCGACCTGTCTCTTCCTCTCCACAAAGTCCTGACCGAGCATTGGGAAAAGGTATACGATGACGGGCGGTTTCAGATATTCAGGCAGCAGGCCGCTTTTCCCTGATGACACCCGGCAGCGAATTGAAACAATCAGGTCTCTTACCGCTCCAGCGTATCTTCCGGAAGGAAATTCTCCATCACCCAGATTTCTGTCTGTAGCTTATAAGCACTGAAAGCAATCTGCCGCCCGTCAGGATGAACACTCAGGCGGGACATGCCTTCGAAATCTCCGATCTTCCTCGGGCTTTTGTCATCAATGGACACCTGCCACAGCTCACGTTGTTTCCGATCTGAACGGATGCCCTTAATATAGAGGATGCTCTCACCGTCGGGCATCCAATCGATGGAGTAAGCTTGTTCATTCTCTTCAAGAGTCACAATTCTCTGGAGCGGGCCGCCGTCGGCAGGTAACATGTTCAAGACCCTCTTGGCCGCCGTATCGATGGTTTGGAAGATCAACCACTGGCCATCGGGAGAAAGCGCAGGATAGTTAATCCCGTAGTCTTCCCGAACAAGCTCCTTCTCTTTCCCTGTTTCCAGATCGTACTGTATCAGACGAGTGGGCTCATCAACGTCCTGCCCATGGTATATATAGTATAGTTTTTCACCATTCGGTGACCAGGTCGGAGACTTGCGGTATACATCATCGGCCCATTTCACGAGTACTGTCGCCAGACCGGATTCAAGATCAATCCGGAAGAAACCATTTTGACCGACGTTGTCAACGCCGTCGGCAATTGCGAAGCGACCATCGGGTGAGTATTGATGCCCAGAGAACTTTCTCAGTTACACGCGAACTTCCCGCGATTCTCCAGTCTCAATCGAATGCACACAAAGCGGAGACTTGGCGCCCTGTCCTGAGCCGGCTTCCCGGTACGACCGATAGAGCAGGTGATTCCCGTCGGGTGACCATTCAGGCAAAGCGTTAGTCCCCTCGAAACGCAGGGGTACCTTTTCCGGCGACTCCGACAACATGCCTGTTTCAGGAGCTATGGCAGCAACGTAGACATCAGTGATTCCGGCATTCAGGCCAAAGTACAGCGATCCCTCATCGGTGATGCCCAGGGGGATGATCTCGCCCATATTCCGGCTGATCTTCTGAGGTTCTCCCTGAGGCTTACCATCATTGATCCCGATCACCCAGATATCCATCGTCCCCGAACGGTCACTGGCGAAGCAAACCCACTTCCCATCCGGAGACCACCCCAACACATAATCGCGGGCGGAATGTTCTACTAATGGTTGATTTGTATTCCCATCAACCGACAGCAGAAGGATGTCATTTTCTGAGGAAGTATATGCAACATGACGATTATCGGGTGAGAAGTAACAACGACCGAACCCTGGACTTGAGCTTAATATTGACATTAAGTCAATAGTATCAATTTCCTTGGCCGAACCGTCAACTGCTGAAATAGACAACAGCTTGACGACATCCTTCTCCGTCACACCTCCGGCCAGAATGTGCTTTCCGTCCGTGGACCAATCATAGGGAATGATACGCTTCACACTTACGTTTTTACCGGCCGTCAGAACCTTTGCGTTGGCACCATCACGCCCGACAAGATGCAAATCACCCTTTTCGAAAGCCCAATCCACCCATGCGTAGGCTAACTGACTGCCATCAGGAGACCAGATCGATCCAAAGTTAAACCTCCCGAATATAAGTAGCGAGTCCATAAAACTCTTTCGGTGTTCCTCTGGCATAGTATCTGACCCAACAAAGATAGCCCAATTATCAGTAAGCACTTGTATCTCTTTGCCGGCGAGTTCAAGAATACCAAGATCGCCGTCAGGCCAATTCGTCATGGAGACATAGCTTCCGTCTGGCGAGATACTCCCGAGGGCCGCTGTGTTGATTTTGCTGTCCGACCAGACCTTCCGAACAGACATTTCTTCATGATCCGCTTTTTGTGTCCGGTAATTCTGCCAGAGGAAGCTACCCACCACGACAATCACCGAGAGGAAAATCATCGATGCGACCTTGTAGTTCCTCTTCAGGTATTTTATTCCCCTCGAAATAGCGCTTTGTCTCCTGGCAAGAATGGGAAGACCATCGATGATCCGCTGCAGGTCCTCGGCAAACTCTCCGGCTGTCTGATAGCGCAGGTGGGGATCGTGGTGACAGGCCTTCATCAATACGGTCTCAAGGTCGACCGGGATTCGCCGGTTCGTCTGGCGAGCCTCAATGTAGTGCCCCGCCAGAATCTCTCCGATCAACATCTCCTGGCTGTCGGCTCGAAATGGCAACTGCAGTGTCAACGCCTCGTACAGCGTCACACCCATCGAGTAGATATCGGTGCGCTTATCAATCCCCGCCCGATGCGCCGCCAGCAGTTCCGGCGACATGTATTTCACGGTACCGATGAAATCACCCGCCCTGGTCATGCGGGTCATATCATCGGCGTGAGCCAGGCCGAAATCTGTCAGCTTGAACGTCTTCTCCGGTCCGGAAAGCAGGATATTGGGAGGCTTGACATCTCGGTGGATAAAACCCAGGCTATGAATGTGGTCCAGTGCCCGTGACAGACCGATGAATTCCTCCAGGATGTCGCTGATATACTCCTGATCGATGCTGCCGGTAACATCCGAACCGGTCGGGATCGACTGGCGCATCGTCTTGATGTGATCCGACAACGAACCACCCTCAGCCAGTTCCATCACCAGGAAAGTGATGTCTTCCTCTTCCCCCCGGGAGTAAACCCTTACGATGTTCGGATGATCCAGTTGGCCGGCAATCCAGGCCTCGCGCACAAAACGAGTCTGGGCCCGCTCCGATATCCCCAGCGATGAATGCAGCACCTTGAGGGCCACCGTGCGTTTCATCGACTCGTCGTAGGCCCGGTAGATAGTCCCCATCCCTCCGGAACCGAGAATCGCATCTATCCTGAAATGACCGAGTTTCTTTATACGCGGCCGGTCGGAACTGCTGTCCGGGTCACCTACCGATCTGGTCCGGTCATTATCTTTGTCGTCTGCCGTCATAGGCTCTTGGCCCTGTTTGATCGTTCAGGAGATCGCTTGTTCAACGCTTGCCGAAAGATAGAATCAATTATTGTGTAAAGCAATATCAATTAGAGAAGAGCAAGGGCAATGGCAACTTGCAAAAAAATGCCGACCAGCGGCTCTTGCCGGACGGCCGGTTTTTTTGGTTATCATCCACCCACTTGTCGTGACAAATCACTCTTTTGTAGATCGCTCCCCCCGAGGTTTCGACAATTGAAGCTTACCGCTCCAGCGTATCCTCCGGCAGAAAGTTCTCCATCACCCAGACTTCTGAACTCAGCGTGACATTGGTGAAGGAGACCTGGTCTCCGTCCGGGTGTACCGACAGCCCTGCCAGCAGCTTACGGGAATGCAGGATTTTTTCGGCCGTGCCGCCTTCGGCCGGGATTCGCCACAGGCTGGTAGGACCTTCGTTGGGTTTTTCCCGCAGGAGAAACAGAACCTGCCGTCCGTCCGGCATCCACTCAAATGACCGCACCTGAATGCCATCACTTTTCGTATGCCGGTACAGCTCTCGTGTCTCTCCCGTCGAGAGCGACAGGACCAAAATGCAATCACAGCTATCCCGACGTACACCAACCAGTAGTTGCTCTCCATCTGGCGACAGCGCCAGCCAGCGGTGCAACCGCGATTCACCACGATATCGTACTTCCTGTCTCCCTGAGGCCAGGTCACGCATCACCAGGCTATCCCGATCGATATAGTATATCGATTCGCCGTCAGGCGACCACACCCCACCCATACTGGCATTGGAGATGCCCTGCACGAGGAGAGTTTCATCACCTGTTTCCACATCGACCAGACTGAGACTAAAAGGTGTCGGACCCGAACCATAGAGATCCCCGGCGTCAACGCCACGGACGAGCAGATAGCGGCTGTCCGGAGACCAATGCACACGATTTGACACCCGGTAATGCTGACTGGATAGCTCGCGTTGTTGGCCGCTACTGACTGATCGCACGTAGAGAACATCCCTGCGGCCGCCGGGCTGAGCAGGAGCGCTCTGCTCTGCAACAAAGGCGACCTGTTCACCATCGGGTGACCAGGTCAGCCCACTAGCCGAACCTGCCAGCAGTTCCTGCAGGGGAGTGACAATGTTGCCGGTTACCGAATCGATCCGGCCCGTGGTGGCCGTGAGCCACCGGGTATGCACTTCATAATAGAAGGCACTGTCGGAGGTGAATCCCATCGACGAGATATCCCCCATGTTCGTTCTCACCAACTGGGGCTCATCTGTCGGGCGACCGCCAACAACCTCAACCACCCAGGCGTCCAAACTGCCGGAACGGTCACTGAGAAACAACACCGAGTTGCTACCGGGCACCCGGCCAAGCAGATGGTCATTGGCCGGGTGCTGAACGAGGGGGACCTCGCCGCTTCCGTCTACCGGCAGCAGGAAGATATCCCGGTTGGCCGGTGCCCCTTCTACCGTGACATCATAAATCAGGTACTGACCATCGGCCGAGAAACACATCGTCTTGTCTGCCCAAGTCAAATGCTTACCCATCACTTTCAGAACCTGAAGCGACCTGTCGCCAGTGGATACCAGAACGATCTGCTGATTAACGGCGGAATCATACAGTTGAACAGCAATGTGAGCGCCATCCGGCGAGAACGAACTGGGCCAGAGCTCCTCGCCCGGACTGGCGTTTACCAGCACCCGGCGATTAGTTCCGTCGGGATTGATCAGACACAGATCTCCGGAAGTGGTCCCACTGTCTTTGCCGGATGGGTCCGCTTCCGCCCACCAGACGTATGCGATCAGCTCTCCATCAGGTGACACCACGGGTACGTCTGCAAACCTCATTGGATAATCCCACCCCCCATCGTCAGTGAGATAGCGCGTTTCCCCGGAGGCCAATTGGCGCACTGCCAAATTTCCGGTCTCCCAGTCTATGAACGGCAAGAAATCACCATCAGGTGATACCTTGCCGGAACCGTCAACCTTATCGCCGGACCAGACCATGCGCACCGTCATTTCCTTTTTCTCCGGCTCGCTGGGTGGTTCAGGTTGTGGCTCGGCTGGCTGTGACAGAGGCAGGAAGTTGTCGATGAGCCAGAAGCTTGTCTCCGCCCCCCAGTATGCACTAAAGACTATCTTTTCACCGTCGGGAGACCAGTCAAGGTGCCATATAGCCTCTAAGTCCAAGCCCGTCTGAAGCCTGGAAGGTTTTCCTGAATCAAGTGGCAGAACCCAGATATCACCACTCGTCTCATTGAATGAAGGGTAGGCAAGGCGTTGTCCATCGGGAGACCAGGCCACAGAGTAACAATAGTCGTCACGTTGAATCTCCGCCAGATCTACTGGATCGCCTCCTTCAAAAGGTATCACACTTATGGTCACCAACGAATCTTTGAGACGGTAAGGATATGCGATTCTCTGACCGTCGGGTGACCATGACATTTGGCCAATGACATAACTGGAATCCGTATGCGGCAGAAGTTGCCGGATTGTTCCCCCGGCGGCAGGGACAAGGCAGAGATCACCTTCTCCTGAAACGAACACTATCCAATGGCCATCCGGAGACCAGCAGGACACAAAACCAGATAGAGTATCGGTAGCAGCCTGCGAAGGTTTGCCGCCATCAACGGAAACGACCCAGAAGCGTGTTCCGGAAACACCTTTGATCTTCCCGGGTAGTAGTATCCTGGTGCCGTCGGGTGAAACATCGAGATTGATCCTGGTTTCCTGCAATCCGTGTATAGGAATGAATGAAGCTTGTCCGCCTTCAGCAGGTACATGGAAAACAGCCGTATCGTCAGCGTAGAATATAGTCAGTCCATCAGGTGACCAACTCGGCGAGCCTGAACCCATAGGGCCGACCTGGGTGGCAATGCCGCCTGAAGCCGGAACCGTGTATATTGCTTTACGCACCGAAGTTTTCAGGACCACTCCGAGTTGGTCACTCAGGCTCCACCCGGCAATAAAATCATCTGACGACAGTGGGAGTTCAATTATGGTCGGCGGTCCGACTGGCCTGTAGTCGTCTGAAAGGGCAACTATGCCCAGCTCCCTGCCTTCTGCCATAGCATCCAAATCCCCCTGGTGAAGACGCACCAATCGTGTGAACGCTATCATACGTGAATCGGGTGACCATACCGGTCCCATCACCCTGCCCGGCAGATTGGTGATCCGCACGGGGCTGCCGCCTTCGACCGGCACAACCCAGACGTCTGTCTGCTTCGGCCCGTCCTCCATTCGGGACAGACGTGACTGGATGTAGGCCAGCATCTTGCCGTCCGGCGAAATGGCCGGTTCCCGGCACAGACTATCCGTAACTCTCTTCAGCGATCCACCATCTACAGGCATAGTGTAAATGCTGTGTCGGTAAGACTCTCCCGGAATCAATGGATCCAGTGAGCTGAAGGCGATAATCTTGCCATCCGGCGACAAACTCAGGCGGAAATACAACCACACACCGGGGCCATTGTGAATTGCCGGCACTTGCCGCAATTCACCACCGGTGGATGGGATCACAAACATCGAGAATTGATGGATTTCGTTCTCATCCGTCGTGTCCTTGGCGTTGAAAGCTATCCAGTCCCCGTCGGCTGACCAGACCGGCAGGCCGGGCGCTTGCCAGTCGACCATCCGTTCAGTCAACTTGATCGGCTGGCCGGCTACATTAGCGTCAACTCTGCCGCGCACCGGAGCAACCCAAAGGCAGCCATCCTCAGCCGTGAACGCAATCCGCTCCCCGTCCGGGGATAGGGCACAGTACTCGGGTAATGCCGGGACATCGATTTTCGTGAACGTTGGTCCTGCGCTCGACTCAAATTGAGTTGACTCATCGGCCCCTATACGGTAGGCCTGTTCGACTTTGTAGTATGACCACAAAACAGTACCGATCACAATAACCACCGCTGCCGAAATTCCCAGCACCGCCTTGTAGTTCCTTTTTACGTACTTGATCCCCTTCGAGAAAGCACTCTGCCGCTTCGCAAGAATAGGCCGACCATCGATGATGCGCTGTAAATCTTCGGCAAACTCCGCCGCCGTCTGATAACGCCGGTCCGGATCATGGTGGCTGGCCTTCATCAACACCGTCTCAAGGTCGACCGGGATTCGCCGGTTCGTCTGGCGAGCCTCAATGTAGTGCCCCGCCAGAATCTCACCGATCAGTTTCTCCTGGCTGTCGGCTCGAAAAGGCAACTGCAGCGTCAACGCCTCGTACAGCGTCACACCCATCGAATAGATATCCGTCCGCTTGTCAATCCCCGCCCGATGGGCCGCCAGCAGTTCCGGCGACATGTATTTCACGGTGCCGATGAAATCACCCGCCCTGGTCATGCGGGTCATATCATCAGCGTGTGCCAAGCCAAAGTCCGTGAGTTTGAACGTCTTCTCCGGCCCCGAAAGCAGGATGTTATGAGGCTTGATGTCGCGATGAATAAATCCCTGACCGTGGATATGATCCAGCGCCCGCGACAGCCCGATGAATTCCTCCAGGATGTCGCTGATATACTCCTGATCGATACTGCCGGTAACATCCGAACCCTGCGGAATCGACTGGCTCATTGTCTTGATGTGATCTGATAACGAACCTCCCTCAGCCAGCTCCATCGCCAGGAAACTGATGTCATCCTCTTCCCCCCGAGAGTAAACCCTTACGATATTCGGATGATCCAGTTGGCCGGCAATCCAGGCCTCGCGCACAAAGCGAGTCTGCGCCCGCTCCGATATCCCCAGGGACGCATGCAGCACCTTGAGGGCCACCGTGCGCTTCATCGACTCATCGTAGGCCCGGTAGATAGTCCCCATCCCCCCGGAACCGAGAATCGAGTCTATCCTGAAATGACCGAGCTTCTTTATACGCGGTCGGTCGGAATTGCTATCCAAGTCACCCAATGATCTGGTCCGGTCATTGTCTTTGTTTTTGTCTTTGTCGTCCGCCGTCATAGATCCAGTGCCCTGTTTGATCAATCACAGAACCGCTTGTTTAATGCGCTAAACGAAAATTAGAATCAACAGCCGCATGAAGCAACGTTAAAAGAGGGGCGGTTGCTCCAAATATTCCACCGACCAGACAACCAGGATGATCTCAAACCCTCCTAATAGGCTACGAGTGCTTCCTAACCACCCATTTCCTGCGTCAACAGAATACCGATAATGAGTTGAGAGGTCGGCGGATGTGGTGTGGATGAGTTTTGTTGGCGATCAGATACCGCCGCTCCCGGTGCCACCGAAGAGACTACTTGCCGAATAGGGTACTCTTGCCTTTACTTGTAAAATATGGGCAACAGAGGACTTCTTCCAGTCAGTCTGTATTATGCAGTGCTGATCATGTACCTTGGCGGGGCGTTCTTCCCTGAATATCGCATTTGGGGATTCAATTGGTGGGCATACTACCCGGACCGGATTCGGTGGGGGCTGTTTGGAATCGGCGCCGCTGCTCCGGCATTTGCACTGATTGCACGCCGTCGGTCTGAATCCGAAGCAGATCAGCAGGAGCCCATTACCAGGGATGGCGCTTTCAGCTTATTCTCTATAACCGCACCAATACTATTCGGGGTGCTGTTCTATGCCATCCGTGTTAAGACTCATTTCCTTGGGGATGGCTATACTTTGCTTGCATCGCTTGCAACTGAACATGCCACTGCTCTGAAGATGCGAGAGATTGGCGAATCGCTCGCACACATCTGGTTAGAGGATATGCTCCCTGCAGGCGATGTCGGCGCAGCACTGCTGAGTTATCAGATTGTCTCTATTCTGTCCGGACTCGTATTCGTCGCGACAACCGTTATTATCTCAACAAGACTATTCCCGAGGAATATAACCAGGATGTTGTTCGTCCTTGGAGTCTGTTCCGGAGGATACATGTTGCTTTACTTCGGCTATGTGGAGAATTACTCGTTGTTCGTAACGGCGGTTGGTATCTATACCATGGTCGGAATTCTGGCCGCAAAAGGTCGCGTGAGACCCTGGCTGATTCTCCTGCCGGCTGCCGCTGCAATCTTCTTCCATATACTTGGAGTCGTCCTGCTGCCGAGCGCGGCATACCTTATCCTGTCATCCACCAGGGTGGGGGGCAAATGGCGTCGCTCCTTCCGAAGGACGAAAGCGCTTATCGTCGGCCTTGCGTGCGTTGTACTTGCCGTGGTATTTCATCACTACTATACGACATCGTACTTCTTCCGCTTCGCACTCGTTCCGGTCGTATCAGACAAGTTCACTGTTGAGGGCTACACGCTGTTTTCGTCAAAGCACTTGCTCGATTACCTTAGTCTGAACCTGCTCTTGCTACCGGGTCTTCCGATAATGGCCTCTGCAGCCTGGTTGCTACGGCACAGGAGCATTATCAGGGAGCCGTGGTTCAAGTTCTCTGCCGTCCTCATTCTGTCGGTGTTGGGAGCTGCCTTTGTATTCGACCCAAGGCTTGGTATGCCGAGAGATTGGGATTTGTTTGCATTCTCGGGAGTACCTGTCGCAGTGGCCTTTTATTACCTTCTATTATCACAGACCACCAAAGCCACGTTACGAAGGAACGCTGTGGTGTTGTCTATTACGCTAGGAGCGCTATCTCTTTTTCCGAGGGTCTATGCTCAGAACGTCCCGGAAATCGTCTTACAACACCTATTGAACTACAAGAAGTTGGATAGTGCTAAATGTAGAAACGCACAAGCCTTACTGAAAGAGTACTACGTATCGACGGGTGACAACTGGGTTGCGCAAATGCGTCAGACTCATTGGATAGGTACTTACGAGCAGAACGAACTGTTCAACATGGGACGTGATTCCATGAAGCAGGGCAACTTCAGCGCCGCCGTTAGCGCCTTCGATAGAGCCTGCAAGATCGACCCTTCATTCTGGAATGCATGGGTATCTCTGGGAGGCTGCTACTATGAATTGGGGCTGTTTGATAAGGCTCTGTCGGCTCTGGACATCGCAGAGGGATACAATCCGCACAGCGCCGGAGCGTTGTCCAACCGGGCGACCATATACACCCGAATGGGAAAGTACAACGAGGCAGAAGATCTTTTTCGCAGGGCACTGGAAATAGACACGAGTAGTATAGCTCCTTATGCGGGTCTAATCAGGCTGTATAGGACTACCAAGCAGGAAGCTCTGTATAGACAGTATCTGATTGCAGCCACAAACAGAGTCGATGTACCAGAGATGCTGCTAAAGGAACTCGGCGATTATATGGTGTCCAAGGAGGACTTCTCCATTGCCGCCGACGGCTATCGCCGCGCCATGGAAAAGGGTCTCGATAGCAGTTACGTTCGGGAAACTGCGAACCGGTATCCCCAGTTGAAAAAAGAATTGGCTTGGTAGTTGTCTAGCAGCCTGTTCTATGCACTTGCCCGCAACGATAACTGGTGAAAAATGCTGTCTGGCAACTCTTGCCGGACGGCCGGTTTCTACTTATCATCCCACCACCAGACGTGACGAGTCACTCTTTTGCAGGTCGAAACCCCTGCCTGTCCTGAGCTTGTCGAAGGGCGGTTTCGACAATTGTTGAAGCGGAAAGAGTGTGAGACATGAAATTGTGTAAAGTGCCCCGTAGGAGGTAAACATGTACCGCGTGCCCTGCCCGAAAAACGAACCGATCCTTAATTACGCCCCCGGATCACCCGAACGGGCCAAGCTGGACCAGGCCCTGGCTGAACTCAAAAGCCAGACACTTCAGATACCGATGATTATCAACGGCGAGGAAGTCCGACCCGACACAAAAATTGAAATCCGTTCTCCGCATGACCATTCCCGGATCCTGGGATATTACCACCAGGGCGGCGCCGAGGAAGTTGCCCTGGCGGTGGAGTCGGCTATCGAAGTGCAGAAAACCTGGGCGCACATGCCCTGGGAACAGCGGTCGGCGATCTTTCTGAAAGCAGCCGATCTGCTGACCGGTCCCTATCGGCACTTGATAAACGCCGCCACTATGCTGGCTCATTCCAAAACAATTTACCAGGCCGAAATTGACGCCGTTTGTGAGTTGGCCGATTTCTGGCGCTTCAACTGCTTCTTCGCACAGCAGATCATGGACATCCAGCCGCTCAGCGCCCCCACTATCTGGGACCGCATTGACCATCGACCGCTGGAGGGATTCGTGTTTGCGGTAACGCCATTTAACTTTGTTTCCATCAACGGCAATCTGCCGACAGCACCGGCCATCATGGGTAATGTCTCCGTCTGGAAACCGGCCTCGACCTCCGTGTACACCTCGCACTTCCTGATGAAGATTCTCCTTGAGGCGGGATTGCCTAAAGGCGTTATCAACCTGATTTTCGCCCGCGGCGCTGCAATCGGTGATACGGTGCTGAAAAACGAACATCTGGCCGGGATTCATTTCACCGGTTCAACGGCCGTCTTTCAGTCGATGTGGAACACGGTGGGAGCCAACATTGCCGGTTACCGCTGCTATCCCCGCATTGTCGGCGAGACCGGCGGCAAGGACTTTATCGTCGCTCATAATTCGTGCAACGTTGATGCCTTGGTGACCGCCATTGTACGCGGTTCGTTTGAGTTCCAGGGACAGAAATGCTCAGCCTCGTCGCGCTGCTACCTGCCGCAATCACTGTGGCCCCAGATCAAGGGCAAGCTGGTGACGATGGTCGGCGAACTTAAAATGGGCGACCCTGAAGATTTCAGCAACTTCGTCAACGCCGTTATCGATGAGCCCGCCTACCGCACGATAGTCGAGTACGTTGACTACGCCAAACAATCAAGCGACTGCGAAATTATCTGCGGCGGCAATTACGACGAGTCCAAAGGCTGGTTTATCGAGCCGACGGTGGTGGTCACTACCGACCCGCATTTCAAGCTGATGGAAGAGGAAATCTTCGGCCCGGTGGTTACCATCTACGTTTACGACGACAACGAATACGCCAACACGTTGCACGTGCTGGACAAGACCTCGCCGTATGCACTGACGGGGGCCGTGTTCGCCACTGACCGCAACGCCGTCGCCCTGGCCGAGCGGACACTGCGCAACGCGGCCGGGAACTTCTACATCAACGACAAGCCGACCGGCGCCGTAGTCGGCCAGCAACCGTTCGGCGGCGGCCGGGCATCGGGAACCAACGACAAGGCGGGCGGCATCCAGAACATGCTGCGTTGGACATCGCCCCGCTCGGTCAAGGAGAACTTCGTACCCCCGACCGACTACCGCTATCCGTTTATGGGGTAGGTGACAGAGAGACCGCTATTAAACACAGTACAATTGTCGGGTTTCTCATAAGGGTGGCGAGGCCACCGGAAACCGACCGGCAGGCTGGTGCGGGGAGCAATCGTAAACCAACTGATGAATGTGTTTTTCTCTATTTCCACAACCCTCTGCCCCACAACTTGCTACAATTACTATATAAAAAAATCACCAAGCCTGTTGGCTAATCGCTTCCGGTTGCTTATCTTAACTCGCTATGGATGACAAGACAATCTGGGCCCCATGGCGGGTGGGGTTTATACTCGGTGAAAAAGAGCAGGGATGTATCTTCTGCAACCGCATCAAGATGGAAGACACCGTCGAAAACCTGATCGTCCACCGCGGCCGCAAGAATATCGTTATTCTCAATAAGTACCCCTACAACTCCGGCCATTCGATGATCGTCCCCCTGCGACATATCGCCCACCTGGAGGAACTGACTACCGAGGAAGCCAATGAGTTTTTCGAGTTGACGCGGCGTACGGTGACGGTCACCAGGCAGGCGTTTAATCCGCATTCATTTAATATCGGCATGAACCTGGGCGAGACATCGGGCGCCGGTATTCCGGAGCACCTGCATATGCACGTAGTGCCGCGCTGGCAGGGTGACACCAACTTCATGCCGGTGATCGGCAAAACCAAGGTCGTCTCGGTACCTCTGGAACCGCTCTGGGAAGCTCTCAAGAAAGGTTTCGAGAACTTATGAGCCCGCGCCGGAAAATGCCCACCAAGGCCGAGTTGATCCAGCTTCAGAAGCTGTACCGCACCGATGAAAAGATCGGCGAACGGCTGGGCGGCGTGCCGGCCTACCTGGTGGCTTACTGGCGACGCAAGAAGGGCGTGCCGCTGCATTCACTGCCGAAGTTCTCCGAAAGTGAAGTTCGCAATCTATGGGAACGGTATGGTGACGATGACCGCTGCGGTTTGGAGCTGGGAATATCAAAAGCGGCGTTCTACAACTGGCGGCGACGTTATGGATTGCGGGAAAAACCGGCCTTTCTCAAACTGGAGCAGTTGGAACTCAATTTCCCCGGCCTTAAGACTGCCGGTCGTTCGGCTTCGCTGTATGGCCAGCGAACCGTAGTCGAGAAAATCATCGCGCGGACGGCCGGACTCGACAAAGTTACCGCCGGTGAGTTGGTAATGGTACAGCCGGACGTGGTCATGTCACATGACGACACCTATGACATAATCGAACTGTTTCGCCAGGTTGGTGTCGAATACGTTTTCAATCCCAACCGAATCGTGATTTCGTTATCGTACCGCGGAAACGACGGCACCGATAAGCTGGCCCGAACTCACCAGGTCATTCGCGAATTCGTGCGACGCCAGGGGATCAAGAATTTTTTCGACATCGGCCAGGGGATCTCTCATCAGTTGGTGCTTGAGAACGGAGGCATCCTTCCCGGACAACTCGGCCTCGGCACCGATCGGCAGAGCACGCTGCATGGCGCTCTGGGGGCCTTCGGAGCGGGCATCGAAGTACCGGAAATGGCGGCGCTGTGGGCAACCGGCCAGACCTGGCTGAGAGTGCCCCACACGCTGCGCATTGACATCGCCGGCCGCAGACCACCGAAGGTACATGCCTGCGACATCACCCTGGCCATCATTAAACGTCTCGGTACCGATGGCGCAGAGTATAAGGCCATCGAGTATTATGGCCCGGCAGTATCCCAGATGAATATCTCTGAACGGGCCACGTTGGCCGGGCTGTCGGTGGACTTGGGAGCCAAGGCGGCCATCTGCCTCTATGAAGCGGTGACGCGACGGTATCTGTCGGGGCGCGCCGTGCCGCATTATTCGGCGGTAATCGCCGACAAAGACGCCCGCTACGATGAGATGTTCCAGATAAATATCGGTCGCTTATCACCGCAGATCGCCGGTCCCGAGGGGGCGAGCGATATCCGGACCGCTGC
>SDBU01004794.1_pt1 | contig 16440 bp, 24 predicted proteins | sample 2277071 | NCBI WGS metagenome assembly SDBU01 (sample SAMN10397929, study PRJNA504765) | marine sediment metagenome | isolation source: marine sediment core GS08_GC12, 126 cmbsf | place: Arctic Ocean: Gakkel Ridge, Loki's castle | collected 2008
TCCAACATCAACGATGGCGGGTTCAAAATTGATAACGAGTACACCGTGAAGGCTTTTGCTTGTATTAGCAATTCAAATGGCACCGTATTCAACTACCCGTCAACTACTGATTAAAGGGAGAGACAGTGCCGATATACGAGTACAAGTGTAAGTGTAATAAGGGGAGGGAAGAGCGATTGCTCCCAAGGCAAGAGTGTGACCAGCCACAGACTTGTGAGTGTGGTGAGGTCATGCTACGCATGATGTCCGTTCCCCGGCCAGCTATCTTCACTCCTACTGGTAACGGCATGGCACTCGATACTCTCAACGCCAAACCACACCAAGGCGGTATGCCCAACAAACACTGGAAGGCCGGTGCTGAAAGGTTTGCCGCCGCAGGACTGTAGAAAATGGTGGGGGTGGGATAATAACCTGCCCCCACCGGAAAATGAAAGCATAATGCCAAGTTTAATAACAGCAACCCTAAGCGTACAGCCGAATGAAAAGGCATACAGCCTTCAGGAGGTGCATCTTCAATCGCCTGGCTCCCGGGGTTTTCACAGGTACAGGATTTTGATAGTCAACCGGGATGGGAACTTGGCCGAGTTCCGCGAAGATATGGGACTTGCTAAGAAATTTAAGGGGATAAGACAATTCAATGTGCCGAGTTTGTGGGAGCATTCGGTGGCAGAACTGTTAGATATAGCAACTACCCTGCGAAACGAAACATTCATTGATGTGGCTGACTGGCTAAAGCTTGACCGAATGAAGTTAGCGTAGAAGGGAATATAAAATGCCACATAAAGATCCTGAAGTTTTAAAGGCTTACCACATAGAATATCGTCAAAGACCAGCGGTTAAACAGCGGGAGAGAAGCCCAGAGAGGATAGCCTATTTTCAGAGATACAATAGAAGTTGGCTTGCCCGTTTGAAAGTAAGAGAAAAACATCGTCTGGCTCAGGTAACAGTTCTTATGCACTATTCTAACCCTACAGGGACACCGATTTGTAATAACTGTGGGGAACAAGAAACGGAGGTGCTTTGCATAGACCATATTAATGGTGGAGGAAATAAGCATGAGAAAGTAAGGCGCTCTCCCCTTAATCGTTGGCTAATTAATAACAATTACCCAGATGGTTTTCAAGTTCTTTGTGCTAACTGCAACACAAGGAAATCAAAACTTGAATACTGTGTAAACGGGAACTAATAACTTAGGAGGTTATTATGGAGGACACACAGACTAAGACAGTGACACAGGAGAATGAGTCCCTAATCCAAGAGATGTTGAGGGATGCAAAGACAGCAGAAGTTCCCAGTGAACTCTCCAAAAATCCAGTTATACATCATGGAGATGAGACATTGGAACCTCCTATGACTGTGAAAGAGTTATCAAATGCAGGGTACGTATACGTCTACGACAGTAGGACGTACGAAAGAGCACCTGTTTTATACTACATGCTCCCCAGTATCTTGAGACAAAGAAGGGATGACGGCTCTTTTATCTGGACCACCAACGATCCGAAACAACTCCCCAAGCGGGGAACCCATAAATGCCTGCTGCACAAGGACAGCCCCAACCGGGCAGAGTTTGACAGTATGGGCTTGAGGACTTGTAAGAAGTCAAACATCATCAATGACTTTGAAGTCAAGCAACACATGCAAAAGAAACACCCCAAAGAGTGGCAGGCGATAGAAGACCAGAGGAAAGACAGAGAGCGGCAGGAAGACAGGGCAGCTCAGAAAGCCTTGTATGAAGCTGTTAGTGGTCAAGCTAAACCTGTTACAGAGGAAATCAAGGCACCTTTATACGTAAGTGAGAAACCACCCAAGAAACGGAGAGTCAAAGCGAAAAAATAGGTATTAGTTGCCAATGGCCTAAAATAAAGCACCATTTGCCGTTGGCGGAGGAGAAAAATGGCAGACACATCTACCAGAACGTGGGGCATAGGTGGCCGCACAATGACAGTTTCAGTAAAAAGAACTTTGGCGGCGGCAGAGGATTATGACGCAGAGGATGTTGTATCTGATTCAACTTCGGCTGGAACAGCTATCACATTTGACGGTATCGCCACAAAACTCGGAGGGGCAGGATATATTACAAATGCCAGTATACTCTGCTCTACCACTGGTATTACCTGGAGACTCAGGCTCTATCTGTTCAGAGTAACACCAACTTCTGGTGAACCTGATGACAACAAGGCCAATACATCGGTTCACACTACCGATAGACCGAACTATGTTGGGTATATAGACTTTGGCGCAATGTCAGACCTTGGCGGGAACTCCGAAACACAGGTTTCTCCAAGCACAGTAGGCGAACTTGTCAGGGGTTTTAACTGTGCCTCGGCTGATGATGCTCTTTATGGGATATTAGTCACATTGGATGCCGAAACTGAAGAGGCTGCCGGTATGACTATCGTTGTTAGTTTGACCTCAGAGATACAGTAAAATGAGTATAGCGTTAAAATACGCAAGGGCTAATAGTGGCATTACCTTCCGCCCTGACGCTAATACCGTCCTGTGGCTACCCGGGCAGGACGACCCTCAATCTGCTGTTATCAGGGACAGGAGCGGTCAAGGCAACAACGGGACTATCCTCGGTCCCACTTGGGTTAAAGATGGTAAAGGACTATGGTATCTGTTATTTGATGCTACGGATGATACAGTCACAATCCCTCTAGCACAAACACAACTGTATACATTCCAAGCATGGATAAAACCAAACCTTACTAGTGGTAATGACTATATTTACACTACTGCTAGTTCGTGGACTCAACTCTGGTTAGCATCTAATGGAGTTGTCACCGGTAATACCTTTGATACCGCCAATAACCATTACGCTACAATAAGTTTAGTAGTAACAGCGGGGAAATGGGCTTTAGTAACCAATACCGTAGATACCGCAGGCGATAGAAGGCAGATATATGTGAATGATGCCATAAAGAAAGATGATACTACAGACATTGAAGCTATTGGAGGTTTGGAGAATTGGCAGTTAGGTAGGACTACCGATAGTGCTGATTCTTGCATAGCTCTTGTTCGTATCTACTCCAAAATCCTAACTGCTACTGAAATAGCTGGCACCTTTAATCTTGAACGTCATCTTTTTGGAGTCTAACTATGAAGTATAGATTACGGCTTGACCTTACCTTCCCAACATCTGCTACCGTTGCCGATTTACAACAGGCTAAAACTCTATTAGCGCCATTCTTCCAGAACGCCATCGTAGTCAATGAAGGTCAGGACAATGAGGAGAGGGGCTTTATTGAACTACAGGAGTGCCATCACGATGAATCTCCTCCGGTCTCATGTAACATCTTGGAACTCTGGGAAGTTGGTAGAGGACAAGTTATATGACTACAGCCTTGAGTGCCGCACGGGTTGAACTCAGTAAGCAAATAAACGATTATTGGGCCTCTGCCTCCACGGGAGCCGGGTCTACTACTACTATTGTGGATACGTTACTGAAAGCCAAGCAGAACGCCTGGATTGGTAAGGATATGTACGACCTTATCACGGAATCCGGCCATGCTTCTGTTGATGAGGAACGGCAGATTTCCAGCCTGGATAATTCTACCGGAACCTTAACCATATTAGCCCACGACAACACTACCGGGACTGCTATGGACTATGAGGTTCACAGACTGTTCACTGCTTCAGATAAGAGAATTGCTTTAATCGCTGCCGCCAGGATGGCCTATCCCCACATACATGAGAAGATATGGGATGAAAGCATGGTCTCGGGGAACTGGTTTAAGGACGGCTCCTTTGAAATCTGGACTTCATCCTCAGCTTTAACATACTGGACAACCACGACTTCCACCATTGCCAAAACCACAACCTCTCCCTATTATAAGCATGGGAAGACTTCCTGCAAGATAGATACCGCTGCCGGAACGGTCAAGCAAAGTATCACCAACTGGGACGACCTGAAAAGATTAGCCGGCCAGAACGTAACCTTTTCACTCCAAGTCCGGTGCGATACCGCTAGTTGTTTGAGGGTCTCGATATACGATGGGGTTAATACGCAGACCTATTCCAATTATCACGCTGGGGATTCGGCATGGACTCAGGATGATCCCCGGAACGACAATATGTATGCCCAGCAGTTCATTGACTGGAACCCTACTGAGATTACTTTTACCATCCACCACGAGAAAGCCGCGGGGACTTCTTATGTTGACGATGCCAGGGCTATCGGCCCTTATCAGCCGAGATTGTTTATCGAGACGTTGGGGTTGGCTCAGGAGAAACCCATCCAGATATTGATAGAACCTGAAAACTACTCCACCGATGAGCCGTGGGCTATCATCTTTAACTCCAGGGTAGATACCGAATCAGGCTACCTCTATATCCCGTCTTCGGTTCAGCGGGACCGCCGGTTGAGAATAAAAGGAGTCGGTTATCTCGACTTTGTGGATTCCAGCGGGGATTCCGCAACAGCGTGGATTTCAACTATAAACATAAACTCGCCACAGACTGACATCCTGATTGCTCGGGCGATTCTTTACCTCTATACCCAGATGTCACTACCAAACTTCTCCAGGAGCACGAAGCAGGACTTTCAGGAGATGATAGGTTTCTGGGAACGTGAGCTAAAAACCCGGATAGGTAGGTACGGGATGGAGGTTCAGTCAATCCCCGTGAGGTTCCAGTGAACCTGCCGTCAGACGCTGTAACAATCGCCCTACACCCCCTTAATGGTAAAACAGGTATCCCAGCATAGGAAAGAATAAATGAGTGGTATCAGTGGAGACTTCGACCATCAGTTAAAAATAGGCTCTACTACTCAAGAGTTCCGCCTTGTCAGGGGTGAAGGTGGGGCTGTGATGTATAACATTCGGAATATCATCCCCAATTACAGAGACCCCCTTTTATTTACTCAATCAAGCTGGATAGGTGGACACGGTAGTTTTGAACGCAAGGCCCCCGATGTTTACTTTGAAGGGCAATCAATAGATACCACCCAGGACGGCAGGGTATTCTTGGGTCCCTTGCTTACCACAGTTCAGGAATCGGATGACACTGATTTAGATTCCGCCGTAGTTCAATTTAAGTGGTTCACCACTACTTCGGAATGGCTGTGCGCTACTGCCGGGAAGATTTACCGGTACAATGTAGGCTCTAACCTGAAGTGGACGGCAGCTACGACAACGGTGGCCGGTGTAACCCACTTAGCCGAGTTCAAAGGGGTCATGTATGCCGCAGTAGGGACATCAACTTTATACTGGTATTCTTCAGATGGCGATACGTGGACACAAACCGATTTAACCGATGGGTATGCCGAGAGATTTCTGGTTTCACCCAACCCTGACGGCACGGCTGAGAACCTGTGGAAGTTCAAGCAACCTAACGAACTATCGAGGACTACTGATGGCAGAACCTTATCGCCTGGTGTTCAGTGGGAATCCCCGACTTTCGTAGGGGACACGTCTCATAATATCACCAATATCTTCTTGCAGAATAATAAACTCATGGTCGGCAGAGAGGATAATCTATACCATGTAGACTCCAACGGGGGTACTCACCCGTTCAGGGATGACCTTAGAATCAATCAATCTACCAACAATTATAAGTACGTAGCCGAATGGCAGACCTCTGTTTATCATTCCGAGGCAAGGGGGATGGCTGAGATTACCGCCTATAACTCTTATGACGTGATGGGGCCGTTATTCGACATAGACGACATAGGTAAAGTGGGCGATGTTATCGGGATAGCCGGGGATAAGGATTGGCTTTACGTTGCTTATGATGAGGGGACTAATAATATCATCTATAAGAGCCGGGAGATTCTTAACCAGCGGGGAAAGTTACAATGGCAACATTGCCCCTGGGTTTTCCTGGGAACTAACGCCTGCGCTACGATAGCCGTTTGTCAGCACTCCACGACAGATTTCAGGTTATGGTTCGGGTATGGTAATTCAACAGGTTATGTGATTCTGTCCGATGACCCGACATCAGACTCAGCAGCTAGATTCGCCCCATCCGGTTTTTTGAGGATGAGTTATGATTATGGCACCGATGCTAACTGGGACAAGTTATGGCAATCGGCTGTCCTGGAAGTGGTCGGGGGCGCCGCCGGCGAGACGGTTCAGATTAAATACAGGAAAGATGCCGAAACCTCAGCTACGGAATGTATCGCCGCCGCTGCCACCAACGGAGTATTTGAGACTAACTTTGCCGCTGAGTTAGCTTCCAAGAAGATACAGTTTGAAATTCACCTGGCCTCCAACACGAGTACAGCTACCCCGGAAGTGAGATACTTCCAAGCTAAAGGCGCGGAGAAGCCCACTACTGTCAGGATACATGAGGCTACCTATGCCATAGATGACTCACCTTCTCAGAACGCCCAAGTTTTAAGAGACTTATTGAGAACAGGTCGGACATCTACCACACTGATAAAGTTTGCCAACTTGAACTTCGAGGAAAAAACATCCGGTACTGCGGGGACTGATTATACATATGTCGTCATGGAGCCCGGATATCCACTTGAGACTGAGGTTGTTCACGTTGACGACCGAGAAACGGAACAGGCGATTCAAGTCCAGTTAAGAGAGGTGAGTTTTTCCTAAATGAATGCTTGTATAGGATTACTATTCACTAAAACAAATAGTTTATTACAATGTGGGCAAACAATGGTGGGGTGTAGATTTTTATGATGTTTTTGGGAAGAAAGCAATTGCAAGTTTTCTATTCTATTATCATCTCCGACACCATTAAGATGGTGAACACGCTCTGTGGGAAGAAGGCATCTACCCAGATGCTTCGCCATTACAAGGCGATGTTCAAGAACATTGTAAGTTTCCCCCCTTTTATTATTATTATTAGACCAACACATGGGATAAAAAGCACTGTCCTTTTCTTGCAGTGTTACCCTAATATAACCATCAAGCCTTCTATTTCTACCACCCTTCCATTGAGAACACTTTTCACCACGCCGATATTGATATTTCATACTTTAAGTATAGCACGAAAACACCCGTCATATCAAGGTGGTTTCGCATGACATACATAATTAAGAGGAAGTTTCGGGGTCTCTTTGGAGATGATGTAGATAACAGCCAGTTGGCGTCTTTAACACAGCATATTCAAACAAGTACGGATGGCCTGGTGTTAAGCCAAAGTCTGTTTGATACCCTGACAGTCAATCATTTAATAGTGATAAGAACCAATAAAATACCAGTGGGTACAGACAAATATCTTTAAGGTGAGTATACTTTGGCTACAGTTTTTACCGGATATCCTTCATCAGCCAACAGAACAACACAGGCTGAAAATATCGACTGGGATACTGCTCACGATGCAGCCACTGGAACGATACTAACCAATTACGACACTCCAAACTTTCTCATAGATGCAGGTTCTTATCTGGCAGGAGGTAACCACTTTATTTGGAGAGGGTTACTGGACTTTGATACTTCATCTATTTCATCTTCTGCCGTAATATCCAGCGGGACATTGCAACTCTATGTTCAGACGTCTGCGGGCGTTACCGGCACCGATCCTATCCATGTTAGCCAGGGAGTTCAGGGTATTCCTGTGGTTGTAGCTAACTATGGCGACCAACTAACTGAGACTACCTCGGGGGGATCCCAGGGCAGTATGGCTGTTGGCGCATACAGGACAATTACTCTCAACGCATCAGGACTTGGGTTTATCAATAAAGGAGGGACTACCAAGCTCTGTATAAGAGGCGACATAGACCTCGGTGATGAGACCCCCGGTGGGGTTTATAATAACTATATCTGGTTTTACTCCGTTCAGAAGGGCGGAGACTTCAGACCTCTGCTGACACTTAGTTATAATGTTCTTACCGTAACCACGCAAACCTGTGAGGATGTCGTTGGAGCAACGGCAACCGGACGGGGTAATATCACTTCCCTGGCAGGGACGATAACGGCTCATGGCCATTGCTGGGCGGAAACGGTAGACCCAACCACGGCCAATAGTAAGGTAGACAATGGGGCGGCCTCGGCTACGGGAGCCTTTACCTCGGCTATTACAGGACTAACTCCTAACACGGGATATTACACAAGGGCCTATGCAACCAATGAGATAGGCACTTTCTACGGCGAGAATATTTACTTCGTACCTCCCAAAACAGGTGTTCGAGGTAGGGCTGGATATGTGTGGATGGAAGGTTCTAACCTTCATGGGTTTGACGAAAATGCCGTTGAACGCCAATACATTCACACGGATGATGTAGACGATACGCCGGTAAACGGAGCTACCGAAGACCCGATTTCAAGTAACTGGGCTTTTGACCACGTAGCGGCTGCCGACCCACACGTAGGATATGTCCTTGAATCTCTCTTTGATGCCCAGACTATTTTACAGGCTACGTCAGATGATACCCCTACGGCGCTGACAGTCACCGAGCAAACGGTAGTTGGCCGGCAAACAGGGGGGAACATCGCTGCTATCCCTATAGGAATTACCGATGATGACATTGTTGAGATAGACGATGCTGATGTCGCTGATAACGATTACGCTAAGTTTACAACTGCTGGCTTAGAAGGCAGAAGCTACTCTGAGGTCTTGTCTGATTTAAGCGGTCAGGCTAGCGCTGCCTTTGATTGGAACAGCCAAGCCCTTACAGAAACAGGGACTATAACTGCTGCGACTTCTGTTTGGCATCATGAACACGACTTATTTGCTACTTCACTTAATCCAGGAGCTTCAGGGGCAACCAGAACTGCCCCCAATTCAAATACACTGGGTGGATGGCAACTCGATGCTTCTGGTGAAACACTTTACTTTGAAGCCCATATGGAAGCAGAGTGGGATGCATCTAGCGACCTAATAATAAACGCTTGGTGGGAGGTTAATGTAGATAATACGGGGGGTGCAGGTGGAGATACGGTAGACCTTCGCCTTGTAGTAAGATATAAAGGTGAAGGAGAGACAGCTATTAAAACTCAAACGGTAGAAGTAGCCACAACTGTTGGGGCTTCGGCTCAGTATAAACAATTCAAGACTAGTTTTACGATAGATTATGATGCTGCTAGTAACGTCATTAATTCCTTAGACCTTCTATCCTTTGCCATTAATCTCGAAACAGACACTTCAGAAGTAGATGATATAATTCTCAATCTTATGGAGTTAAGATATCCAACCACGAAACCATCTTTGGAGGCATAAGCTATGGCAGTAGGTAGAGGGGGTGCTTTATGGGTTGGAGTCTGGATTTAATACAGCCGGAGATAGATAAGATATTTGGTAGTAATCCTCATAATGAGCAGCTTTACCTCAACTTTAATAGTAACCCCGATGCCTGACGGTCGGAGGTGGAAGCTCTGGAAGGAGTTTACCTATCATATTGGAACGGAATATTCCCAGAACTACATTCATGTGCCAGTGGGATTCGTTACAGATTTCGCCAGTGTTCCTTTTGTCTTTTGGGCTATACTCCCAAGTTGGGGAAAGTACGGAAAGGCAGCAGTTCTCCATGACTGGCTTTATCACTACCATATCAGAACCCGCAAGGAAGCCGATGACATCTTTCTTGAAGCAATGCTTGTCAGTGGGACGAAGCCGTGGAAAGCTAAGGTCATGTACCGGGCCGTCAGACTATTCGGTTGGTTATCTTGGTAGGAGAGCATTATGCCAGAGAAAACACAGAAGGCAATGGTACAAGAGTTATATCAGGCTGTAGTCGGGATACCTGAGAACCCCAATGAGAACGGCTTGATTGGTGATTTTCAGGACGTTTTGAAACTCCTCAAAACCCAAAACGGGAGAATAGCTAGTGCCGAAGGGAAGATAAATAAGATTTGGGGAGTCCTTATCGGGGTTGGCGCTGTTGGCGGGACAGGTCTTGGGTTCGGGATAAAGAGTTTACTTGGGAGTTGATAGGGGTAAAATGCCGGAGGGGGCCGCCATAATTTAGGCATACCCCCTCAGGCTCCATTCTTCGGGCAAACACCTGTGGACTACAGATGGCGGGGGCGTCCAATTCCCCGACTGCCCATAACCATAATCAGTATACCACACTTTACGGATTTGTCAATCTTATTTCATGGGGTGCGTACTAGGATATTATTTCACAAACACCAATATGTCCTCATGGGTAATCTCCGGGGCCTCCGGGTACTTTTGTTTATAGATGGTTCGCCAGAAGGATTGATTGGTCAGTTTCCGATAGTGTCTCTCTTTGAAGGTAAACCCTGCCTTCTCACAGAGCTTGATTGTATCCTCATCGAGCCGGACCAGTTTCTTATTCCTAATGAAGTTCTTAGTAACTAGAATAAGTAAGCCACCCTCATATCTTATTTTCTGGTGGCACTTCGGGCAAGTGTTGGCATCCCGTTCTTGTGCAGAATTACCAGTATTTTTCTGTTGGAGCAATGGTAAAACTTCCCTATTTTGATTGACGACAACCCCAAACGCTTCAGCATCATTACATCTTCTTCGTTCAACTTCTCCGTGTGTCGGTGCTTCTTTTCTATCTCCTGTAATGTCTTGATTGCATCTTCCCTTTTCACTATCAGGTATGGCATCAAGTCGTTCAAAATTATCTTGATGTCTCGTGAGTTCGCTACTTGAATTCTGTATCCCTCGGCGTTTTTGCCGTTGGGTAGGATGTATTTGTATTTCTGCTTGTAGAGGTATATGTTCAGGCAACCCAGACTCCCCCAGTAATCCTTGATTTGGTTTAGCACCTCGTCTGATTTCTGTCCGACAATTAACCTCGCTCCCTTGCCGATCCACGCTACATAGCCCTCGCCGTCGAAGAACCCCGCTAGATAATGTTTGTCCATCTTTTTTCGCCTCCAAACCCATTGTATCACAACAACCGCATATTTGTCTAGTAGATTTCAACACGGCATAACACTGGCGGTAGACGGCTAACATGGCCTCCAAATAGTTGGAGTTCTTGAGATTGCCGATATTAGACTGGTGCGAGCCGTAACCGTCTATTAGCATGGCTTGTGAGTTTGGGCCTAAGTGAGCTGGGTCATTAGTCGCAATCACGTTCTCGGTGGTTTCGTGTGTTGGGTGGATTTGACCTTCATACGGTGGGCTGGTGATGATACTATCAACATTCCCATAAGGCAGGTTGCCGATGTTAGAGGGGTTGTCTGAATAGCCGCGGCCCAACCCTGTTTCCGTACCAACCATTCTTTCAGGGTGATATTCCTTACCTTGGCCTTGCCCCCTGTCAGCATAAGGCGGTGATGTTATTATCGTGTCAGCCAGTAAGCCTTCAAGCGCTCGAGCATCTCCCTGGTGGATGGTGGCCGTTCCCATGGTACTCCCCATCTCTGGGCCGATGGTCTGTATCTTGGCCCAGTTATCCCGCTGCATCTTGATAAACTTGTCCTCTAACTCAACAGCCACCACATTCCGGCCCATGGTGCAGGCTATTAGGATTGTCCCGCTGCCGGCCATCGGATCCAGAATGACATCGCCGGGCTGGGTATATCTCTCTACGAGCCACCGTTGGAGAGGCAGGATCATCTTCGCTGGGTGTGCAAAGTGGCCGGCGGTCAGGTATTTGTCACGATGTTTCTTGTCAGGCTTGAAAACTAATTCTGTCATTCCTTCACCAGCGCATCAACCTCACCAGCTAGGTATCTCTGCTTGACCACTTCGTATTCCGGGCTGTCTTTTAGTGGTAGTTTCCCTATCATGTTTTACCTCCTGTATATAGCCGGCCTTTTTAAGTTCAGCGTAAGTAGTCCCATGCCAGCAGTTAGTTCCTGGCGGTGTTATCTCTTTCCTCACCACGGCTATCCTCAAATCTGGATTGTTTTTTAATATCTCAATTGTGCCTTTCGGGATAAGTTGCAGAATTTCATCTTGTTCTTTAATCTTTTGCTCTAGCAAGTGAAGTTGTTGATGTCGTATTGCTTGAAATAATTGAAGGTTCTCATTGCGGTTGTCGTCCCTAATGCCATTCATGTGATGGACAATCTCCCAACTATGCAAGCATTTCTTTAGGGATTTTGCCACAACCAAACGATGTTCAAGGACATAACCGTCCTTATTTGCCATAGGGTAAAAGAAGTCATCAGATTGTAATCGCAATAAAATATACCCTGCCTCAGTAATTAGCCTTCCCCCCTTCCACCGTCCATGCCCTTCCCCTCTTTGCAAGGCATTATGGCAGGTATGACAATGTAAACCCCTTATTGTATTTTTCCCACCGATTGCCACCCACCTCTCCTTCCCACAGTTTAGGCAAGCGTGCCATTCAAATAAAGTCCACTTTGCCTTCTTGCCGATTTCTCTACCCCTTTTCCTATCACCTACTTTATTCACGATAACCCCCTCTCTACCATTCTTACCATAGTATATCACAATCCCAATCGTATTGCAAGTTCCTTTGGTAAGATAACTATCTTGTGTGTGTCTGTGGAGAGGGCGAGGATTTGCTTCACTAGATTGGTGATGTACTCATTCCAGCAGTCCATACACTTGCGATGCTTCTTGCCACCAGAACGCACAGGTGAGCACAGGGGGTTAGAGGCTGCAATTTGGTCTTCCATACGCACACCGCAATCCTCCCCGCAGTCTTTGTGCGGCGGTGGGTTCTCGTGGGTGATGCCACAATTTATTAAGCCATCACCAATTACTGTGTTTATCTTCTCCCTCAGTTTCTCATACTCAGTCATAACTCCTCCTTTACCATTCATCTTCAGTAACCCTCTGTACCGGTTTACTCAGCACCTCGATTGACTTCTTCTTCCCCCTGGTCGCCATGGCAAAGTTCTCGGCAATAGTGACACAAGTCGCCGCTGCCTGCCTGACGTGGGGGTCGAGTCCGTACACCATCAACCCATTCAAAGCAAGGTCAATCTGTGTCCTCAGCTTGAAGTGTAGTTTTTTATAGTCGGCGTCAGGGATGCGGGTGTATTCGTAATTATTGTTTGGCATTTACGTCACCTAGTTTAGTCACGTTCTGTACCATCCCCCGCAGTTTTGCTTGGTAATACAGGGTCAACGCGGCCTTGTCTGGTTTGGGAAACATCTGCCTCTTCCGCCCCTCAAGCATATCGAACGCCTCTTGACCCAGATGCTTCCGCCACCACTCGACCTTCTCCATCGGGAAAGAGTCGAGCCTCTGATGACATGAAAAGCAAGCTCCGATAGCGTTGTCTTCGTCCCACCTGACTGACTTCATGCCGCGTCCGTTAAAATGGCAGCATTGCAGGTTCTTCCAGCTTTCCTTCCCGGCCTGGCAGACCTCGCACCCCCCGACTAATTGGATAGCCCTCTTCCTGATGTACTCGCTGAAGATTTTGTCAAGCGGATCAATCCGAATCTTCATGCTACTCCTTTCTATCAGGGGCTACAGATACTTTCCGTTGATTGGACAGACTCTAAACTTAGTTGGTTTGCGGTTAAATATCTGCTCAAAGGAGCTTGATTGTTCGCTCCAAGTAAACTCGGTGGGGTAACTGCCCCGGCGAATTGGCAAGATAAATACCTCATCTTTCCATTTGTTTTTTAACTTCACTGTCTTTTTATCTACTTCAAGCACATCAAACTCAGGGTAAGGATAATTGGCCCCACATGGCATATCACAACAGATAGCCATATTTGCTTCTTTGAATGTTCCAACAAACTTATAACTGAGCATTCTACTTCTCCTTTCTATCAGGGCTAACTCCCCCCTTGATGGCTCTCATTAGGTACTTGCCTATGTATTCTTTCCGTAACGCCCAATTATAAGGTGAGCGAACACTAATAAATCAACTATCCTAGACCCCTTTGGGTGCAGAGCCACCCATAATTCAAGGTTGCCAGGGTCATTGTCCCCATTAATACTATTTTTGTGATGTACGGTTTCCCCTGGTAATAATTCCCTGCCGAGCATTTCCTCCATAACCAGCCGATGCACATATTGCCCTTGCCTTTTGCCGTCTATATATCTCCGAACATAACCCTTTTTGTCAATATAATCATGCCTTCCACGGATAGGATTTGCTTGGCATAGAGTACCCAACTACTCTTGACATAATCACCCAGATTTACAAAAGGCTCTTGAGGTATGCCTTGACCTATACAATGCCACTCAAATAATTTCCCTGCCACCCATTCAACCAGTTCAGTTACTTCCTTGTTCATCATGCCTCCTGTAATCCTTTCTCTCTATATGGGGTATCGTGTCTATCACAATGACCTTGCACCAGTATTCCCTCTGAAGCCTGGACGACACCCGCATATTGGCCAACTCCCGCCAGCCGTCCCTTTTATCGGCATAATTGAACAAGTCATCGATAGGCCGGTTGGTAGTTACTACCGTGTGGAGCTTGTCATCATACCTTGAATTGATAATGGTCTGTAATTGCTCGGCTCCCCAGTCGGTAATCTTTTCCGTTCCTAAATCATCTAAGGCCAGAATCCCCACACGGCAATAGAAGTTTAGCCGGGACCTGAATGAATTTTCACCTTCTCGGTCAAAACCATCCCTGAGTTCATTGAGAACCCGGGAAACATTAGCGTAGCAGGCTGATTGATTTCTGGCAAGCCACTCTCGGCATATCCCGATAGCCAGGTGTGATTTCCCCTTATCTGATTCAGATATCAATGTGAGGAAAATAATCTCGCCATCACCGGAGGATATTGAACGACTGGCGGCCAAAGCCTCGATGAGACTTTCATCCCGATAGGTCTTGAAGTTTCCAAGCGTCTTGTGCTCAGTCCCTTCCGGCAAGTTGCAGAATTTTATAAGGGTTTGCTGCCGGTCGGCGGCGTCCGTTTCCTTCTTACACCGGCACCTCACCGCTTTTCCGTAATCAGGATGCCCAAATGGTACGTCCTGATAAGTAAAGCCTATATCTCGGCAGATAAGACACTTAGCGCTGCTGGGGGTGGACACTTCGCTTGAGCAGTTCAGTTCTACTTTCGGTAGGAGGTTCTTTAGGTGCTCCATAGTTCCCTCCCTTCTTCAGAGGAAATACACTTGTCCAGTTTCGCATGATTGATTCCTTCAATACCTCGCTGGGGTCATCGCCGGCTTCCTTCAGCCTGGTCAGCTTATCAATGATTAGATTGAGGGCTTTCTCAATAGGTGGAGCCTTCTTACCCTTCCGTACCTCCATGAAAGCATCCCATAATTCCCTGTCAATCCAATCAGGTAGTATAGTATTATTTCCTTTTATCTTATTTACTTTCCTTTGTGTATTATCAGGGGAAGAAACAGGGTTATCGGTAGCAGTAACAGGGTTATCGGTAGTGGTAATGTCTGGTTTACGAGGGATTGACTGTTTCCGTTTTGTGTAGACGGATGCAACTCTTCCGATAAAGTTATCCGACCATATCAATCCTTCGTGGTATAGCTTTGAATCAATGGCCTCCAGGCTTGCCAGTTTATCCAGTATTTCCTTAAAGCGGTCCGGGGTGAAATGTAGTTTCGCCGCCAGATATTCCAGGTCTTCGGGGTTTCCGATACCGATAACGTGGTTATTGGTGCGGGAAATCCTCTCCAGCAGTAACCACCAGGCTGCAACGCCCTCATGCCCGAAGTGGTTAAATAGTATTGTCAGGGTCTTCCCATCGCTGGCATCCCCATCGTGAGGGAAATAGTCAACCGTGTTCTTAACTGGTCGAGGCATCGGATATCCCCCTCTTCCTCATAAGCCGGTTGATTTGCCTGATTGCGAGCATCGACGGCTTGGCAGTTTTCCTTTCCCACCGGCTGACCGTCATCTCATGGACCCCGAGCTTCTCCGCCAACTCTTCCTGCGATAACTTGAGGGTTTTTCTTATGGCTTTAATGTCAATTTCGCTAATCATATGCTTAGTATATCACACAATTAAAGGTTGTCAACACCCCTTAAATAAGAACTCCTGCTCCGCCTCACTCCCCCCTGGCATACGGAATAAGCTGGCTGCTCGAGGGCATATAGAGCGGGTGAATTGGCTCCCCAACCTTAGTCTTCCGGATGCAATACACCGGAGAGCCCAGCAGGGCCAGGACCGTCGAGGGCCGCAGGCCCGCAAACCGGCCTTCATTCCCCCATCCCACCATCACCTTGCTGGCCATGCCCCACATCTGCCCCAGGGCGGTATCGTTTGGGCCTCCGGACATTTCCGGTGACGGCTGCAGATACAGGGCGGCGGGATCGGCCGATACCAGGCTGAATAGGTTACCCACCAGCAACCCCCCAAACCCCCATACCTTAGCAAGCCCAACTAGGCGGCGAATTGTCGGGTCGTCCTTGGTGTAATTGGCCGTCGAGGGATTCAGCCCGACAAAGAGAAGCAGCCCACCCCGGGGCTGCCATATCCGCCAAAGTGAGTAGCGGTAGCGGCGCTCCGAGTCACTGAAGACCGCCCCGCTGATTCCTTCGCCGATGTTCATTTTCTATCCTTCTCCTCCCCCTCTGTAGGGGCTACAAAACTACTTGAGGACTTGAGAATTGGAGTGTATCTCGGGTCATCACTATGAGAAGTATCCCCGTCTACCATTTCTACACACTTCAGAGCTATGCGTTGGCACCCGTCAAAGTG
>SDBU01004795.1_pt1 | contig 16439 bp, 16 predicted proteins | sample 2277071 | NCBI WGS metagenome assembly SDBU01 (sample SAMN10397929, study PRJNA504765) | marine sediment metagenome | isolation source: marine sediment core GS08_GC12, 126 cmbsf | place: Arctic Ocean: Gakkel Ridge, Loki's castle | collected 2008
CGCATGGTCTAGCGGCTGGCCCGCCTGCGCAGGTACGTCAAGGGATGGAAGCCCGACATCCTCCATTGCCATCTCTTCCACGGCAACGCCGCCGGGGCGCTCCTGCGGTTGGCCGGGCTGACGTGCCCCCAGATATGGACGTACCACACCGTGGAGCGGCGCCGGCTGCCTGTGAGGGCCGTGTTCCGGCGCCTGTTCTCAAGGCTCCCCGAATGCCACGTCTTCGTCTCCGATGCCGTGCGACGCTACCAGCACGCCGTTGCCGGAGCGGCGCCACGTGAGGAGCTGGTCCACAACGGCATCGAACTGGAGCCGTTCTTCGCCGTCCGGCCGGAGCCGGGCCCGGTCTTCGGGGCAATGGGCAGGTTGGATCCGGGAAAGGGCTTCGGCCTGCTGGTGCGCGCCTTCGCTCGGATCTGCCGGGAGAACGAGGAGGCCAGGCTGCAGATCGCCGGCGAGGGGCCCGAGCGCCCCGCTCTGGAAGGGCTGATCCTGAGGGAAGGCGTGGGGGAGAGGGTCGAGCTCGTCGGATTTGTTGAGGACGTCCCCGGCTTCCTCGCGGGCGTCAACGCCTTCGTGCATCCTTCGCGCGGGGAGGGGTTTGGGCTGACGCTCCTGGAGGCCATGGCTGCCGGGCTTCCGTGCATCGCCTCGCGGGTGGACTCCCTGCCCGAGATCGGGGGCGACCTCGTCCACTGGGTGAGGCCGGGAGACGTTGATGGCCTCTACTGCGCCCTGCGGGAGATGGCGGGCGCGCGTTACTCGGCGGAGCGGATTGCCCGCCAGCGTGCGGCCGTCGCACGCTTCTCCTGTCAAGCGATGACGGAGAGATACCTGCGGCTCTACGAGTCGCTTCTTGCTGGTTTCGCTCGCGAGGTGCGGTGACGGGCCGCACGAAGGCCTGACGGCTTCCCGGGCCCCCGGCGATGCTCGCGGCCTAACACTACAACGTCAATCCACCACAGAGGCACCGAGAGCGCGGAGAACGGCAACGCTCGTGCTACGTAGCGAAGCGCTACTTCGCAGAGTAGTATCGGCGCGAACTCAGAAGCAACAAGAGGTCCGCCTATCCGTCTGGCGGAAAGCGCCCTGAACTCCAATTCATAATTATGCATTCATAATTGCCGTCCTTCTCTGTGTTCTCTGCGCCTCCGTGGTGCGAAGTCTGACGTTGTAGGCCTACGCCGGGATCCAGATCTTCTTCGCCTTGACCACTTCGGTGGCGCTTGTGAGGGCCAGTGGGAAGCCGGACTTGGTGAAGAACACCAGCCCCTTGTAGCCGGTCAAGTACTGATAGTTGGTCTTGAACAGGCCGCCTTCGGCCACCACGACGAGCGGATTGTCGCTTTTCGACAGTATGGACATGAAGTCGGAATCTTCCACCTTGACGATCGCTCCGGACGCCTTGATTGCCTGTGCTATGATGGCGGCCGCTCCTGCGCCGCCCGCTCCGGCAGCAGCTGCACCCATTGTGCCCTACCTCCTTTCCACGTTGCCCCGAACGTCTGCACCGGCCGAATATAGCCCATGTGCCTGCTCGGCGCAACGCGTCGCAGGCGCCGATGCTGGAAACGGCTACGTGGGAAGTCAGGACGTTTCGCCGTTCAGGACCAAACCCACCACGGCGCGTGCGCGAGGGCGCCGTAGACGATGATGTCGAAACAGGCGTGAGCTGCCATAGGAGGGATGACGCTGCGCGACAGCTCGCGGATCGTGCCGAACGAGAGCCCACCCAGAAAAGTCCCCGCCGCCAGTATCCAGATGCTTACGTCGGCGGCGGCTGGCACAAGGGCGAATAGCGCGCATTTGTACGCCGTGTGACAGAGTGCGCCCAGGACCACCGCCCAGACCGGGCCCAGATGGCGGACACGGCCCTGGATGTAGCCACGGAAGACAATCTCCTCGGTGCTGCCGATAAGGACCGCCATGGGTGCGAATCGCCCCAGTGCACTGGGCAGCAGTCCACCCCCGTACTTCAAGCGGTAGGCGATGCCAAGGGCGACCCCGAGCACGCAGCCCAGAACGGCGAACGCTCCAACACTGCCCGTGAAACGTGACAGCCCGAGCGTCGCAGCCGGCGAGGGTGCTTTCTTCAGTGACCAAAGGATGGCGCTTCCAGTGGTCAGCAGCCCGCAGGCGGCGAGCAAGACCAGGGGGAAACCTTTGTGTATGAACAGGGCGAAGAGGCACATCCCGGCGGCAGCCATGCCTGCCTCGACCAGCGCTCGGTCCGCTCGGTCGTTATCCTTCTGGGTTTCAGACATTCTTGGGGAATCGCTGCGCCTGTTTCTTGCCTCGCCTTCCCGACAGGACCCAGGGCAGAGCCACGGCCGGGACCAGCATCAATATCCACCCGGAGCCCAAACAGAACGGCTCTCCCTGCACCACCAGGCAGTCGGGCAAGGCTTGCTCCAGCTTGCGCACTTCGTCGTAGGCCTCTTCGAACGCTTCTTCGGACAGCACGAGGAACCGCAGGTTCTTCATCTCGTGCAGAGGCGCGAGGCTTGCCTTTGGCCCCAACAGCACAAGGCTTTCGAGCTTGTCCAGCCGACGAAGGGGCGCGAGGTCGGTGATCTCGTGGCATCCTACAAGTTCGAGCACGCGCAGGTCCGGCTGAGCCGCAATGACTCTTTCAAGTTCCTTCTGGGAGATACCTGACGGCAGCCCCAACCACTGAAGGCCCTTTAGCTCGCGAAGTACGGAAAGGTCCGAAATCTCCTCGCATCCGGTCAGTGTGAGGGCCTTCAGGTGCGACAGACCGCGCAGCCCCCTCAGGTCGGCGAGGTCTTCGCATCCCACCAGATGCAACTCATCCAGTCCGCCCAGCCCTGCGATGGGCGACAGGTCCTTCATGTCGGACATGGAGACCGTTATCGAGCGCAGCCGCTCGCACCTCGGGGGAACGGGACCTGTTTCCTGTGGGTCCCAACCGTCTAGCGTCAAGCTGCGCAGGCGCCCCAGTGCGGCCAGGAATTCCAGGCTCTTGACGTGCTCAGTGTTGATCACCATGAACTCCAGGTTCGGCTCACCCGCTATCAACTTTGTCTCTGCTCCTGACATGGGCACGCCGCCGCCGAGTATCAGCCACCGAGGGTTGAACAGCGGAAGCACCTGGCGCAGGACTTCGGCGTCTTCTATGAGCCACCCGATGTTGGGATTCGCACTCGCCAGGTTCCGGAGTGCGGGGAGTACGGTTTCGCCATCACCCCACGGTTCTTTGCATGCGAACAAGCGCAAGTCAGCCAGTTCCTCCCCGCTGGCCTTGCCGATCCAGTCCCATTCATCTGCCTCCGCCGAGAACATTACCCTCTTCCCGCCTAGCCACAGCCCGGACTCGTCCACATCGAGTGACAGCAGCGTGCCGTCGCTCGCCAGATAAGGGAGGATGATTCCCTCCTCGTCAAGTCCGAGCACGAGAGTATCCCCGTCGCGTGCAAGAACGGCCGCAGGCCGGCCCTTCGCGCGGCCAGAGACCCACGTACACAGAGAGTAGTTAAAGCATGCCTTTGTGCCTGCCAGGCTCACCACTCGTGGAGGCTGCCACTCTTCGGCTTGCGGCCCTTTGTGCTGCAAGAGCGCGCAAGAAATCAGTCCCCCGACGCCTGCAAGCATGCCGAGGACAACAGCGAAGACCACCCAAGTCGTTTTCTGCATCTCTTGGCCTCCTTGCTTGCGAGAACACGGCCCCGCAAGGGTGCGCCGCTATCTGTATACGTGCGCCTCGGGGAGTTGTCAAGCGCGTTCCGGTTCCACAATGTGGCTCGCTGGCGGCTGCCCCGACGCTTGAAATGGCGGGGGACATGCGGTCTACTCTGCCTTCTCGGGAGTGGGTGTGTTGCAGCGGCTTGCGAAGGCCTGCCGCGTGCGGAGAGGACAGCGAATGAAGGTGCTGGTGACCGGTGGGGCCGGCTACGTCGGGAGTCATGCGTTGATGGAACTCTCTCGCGCCGGCCACGAGGCGTTTGTCTTCGACAACCTGTCGCAGGGACACGTCGAGGCGGTGGGGTCATGCCCGCTGATACGCGGGGACCTCAGCGACGAGGGGCAGGTCGAAAGTGCCCTGGAGCAGTCTGGGGCCGAGGCGGTGATGCACTTTGCGGCCAGCGCCCACGTGGGCGAGTCCGTCGAAGACCCTGAGAAGTACTACTTCAACAACGTGGTCAACACGCTGAGGCTCCTGCGGGTGATGCGGCGCCGGGGTGTGGACCGGTTCATCTTCTCCGGTTCCTGCACCGTGTACGGCGTGCCGGAGCGCGTGCCGATTGGCGAGGACTGGCCCGTGCAGGCCATCAGCCCTTATGGGCGGACCAAGGCGGCCGTGGAGGGCATCCTGGCGGACTACGCGCAGGCCTACGGCCTGAAGTACGCGTCACTGCGCTATTTCAACGCCGCAGGCGCCGCACCGGACGGCAGCATCGGTGAGGACCACGACCCCGAGACCCACCTGATTCCGCTGGTCATTCACGCAGCTCAGGGCAAGCGCGACAGCATCGCCATCTTCGGCACGGACTACCCGACGCCGGACGGGACGTGCGTCCGGGACTACGTCCACGTTCTGGACCTGGCATCGGCCCACGTTATGGCCATGGAGGCCCTGGACGAGCGGGCGCCGATGGTCTACAACCTGAGCACGGGCCGGGGCCATTCGGTGCGGGACGTCATCGAGCTGGTCAAGCAAGTGAGCGGCCGCGACTTCCGCGTGCTGGAAGCCCCCAGGCGGCCCGGCGATCCCCCCGAACTGGTCGGGTCGGCGAGCAAGATCAGGCGCGAACTGGGGTGGGAGCCGCGCTGTCCTTCCCTGCGGGCGATAGTGGAGACGGCCTGGACCTGGCACAAGCAGCATCCGGACGGTTTCGGCGGCTAACCCCACAACGTCAGACTTCGCACCACGGAGGCGCAGAGAACACAGAGAACGGCAATTATGAATCTTGTCCGCCGTACGGCGGATAAAAATTATGAATTGGAGTTCGTTGCCGTTCTCCGCGCTCTCGGTGCCTCGGTGGTGGATTAGAGTTGTAGTGTTAGTGGCAGGGCGCGTCCGCTCAGTGGTTGGCCTGCAGCGCGGCCATCTTTTCGTCGGGCCCGACCACGACGAGGACGTCACCCTCTTCGATGACGTCGTCGGCGTGCGGCAGGTAGTTGATGCGGACTTCGACCTTCTCGGGGCCTTCCGGCCCGGTGGCGACCTCGCGCGATTTGATGGCTACGACGTTGACGCCATAGCGATTCCTGAAATCGAGCTGGTGGAGGGTCTTGCCGACGAACTCGGGTTTGACTTTGATCTCGGCCAGGGAGTGGTCCGCAGTGATGGGAGCCAGCACCTGAGTGCCGGGCATCACGATTTTCTGGGCGATCTCGCGGGCCATTTCCTTTTCGAGGCTCAGTATCCTTCTGACTCCCATCGCTTCGAGTATCTGGGCCTGGTTCTGATCAATGGCGCGAACCCATATCTCCTTGACGCCCAGCCGCTGCAGGACGGCGGTGACCAGCAGGCCCGCTTCGATGTTCCTTCCGATGCACACAACGGCGAGGTCTATGGAGTCCAGGTCGAGTTTAGACACAGCGAACTCGTTGGCCGCGTCGAGGCAGACCGCGCGGGACACGCGCTGGTCTACCTCTTCGACCAGCTCGTTGCTGGAGTCAACGGCAAGCACGTCCGCGCCGAGTTCCGCAAGGCGGACGGCGAGTCCGAAACCGAACCTGCCGAGACCGAAAACGGCGATGCGCTGCCTGGGCGTCTTGCCCTGTTCCTGGTTCATTTTCTCTCCCTCTGTCTCCTCCGGAGGTCACCCGCTCCGACGTCAGGCCTTCGACGGCCCCTGCAGGTAGCGCCCCTGCGCCGACTCGCGTGAGCGCCGCAAGAATCGAACGAGGCAGATGACCTCGGGCTTCGCGTTGGGATTGCTCTCGATCTTGTCGTAGATGACCGACCGGTTCAGCTCCTTGGTGCGGTAGATGGCCTTGTAGGCTTCCCACAGTTCTTCGATGACGGCCTTGTCGTAGCCTGCCCTCTGTAGGCCTATCTCGTTGACGCCCCGAACTCGGGACGGGTTGCCCTCCACCTTCATGAACGGGGGCACATCGTGAATCACCCGGGTGAGCCCGCCGATGTAGGCGTATTTGCCGATGGTGACGAACGGATTGGCGGCCGCCCCGCCCGTCATCTGCACCCCCGTCTCGACGTGGCAGTGGCCGCCCAGCAGGACGGCGTTCACCAGGATCACGTTGTCCTCAAGCACGCAGTCATGCCCCACGTGGCAGCCGATCATCAGGTAGTTGCGATTGCCGATGCGGGTTGCGCCATTGCCGGTGATCGTGCCGATGTTGACGGTGGCGAACTCGCGGAACACGTTGTCGTCACCAATGGTCAATTCGGTGTTCTGGCCGTGGTATTTCAGGTCCTGGGGCGGCGTCCCCAGCACGGCGTAGGGCCCCATGATGTTGTTGCTGCCCATGGTCACACGGCCTTCGATGTGGCAGCCGTGACCGATCACACAATCGTCCCCGATCACTACTGCAGGGCCGATATAAGCGTGCGGGCCGATCTCGACGTTGGTGCCGATCTTCGCCTGGCTTTCCACTACCGCGGTCGGATGAATCTTCATGTTCTCTCAGTCCGTTGTGCCGTTCTCTGCCAGGTCGCCCCCGGGTGCAGGTCAGATCGCGTCGGGGTCGGCAAGAATGAAGCCCAGGTCCGCCTCGCAGGCGATCTGCCCGTCCACCAGTGCCCGTGCTCTGACCGTGGCGCTGCGCGAGCGGAGGCGCACGGCCTCGACCTCCAGCACGAGTTGATCCCCCGGTCGGACCGGCCGGCGCAGCTTCACGTTGTCCATGCTCACCAGCAGGGCCACCTTGCCGCTGTGTTCCAGCGTGCGCGAGAAGAGCATGCCGGCGGTCTGCGCCAGGGCCTCGACCTGCAACACCCCGGGCAGAATAGGGAAGTCCGGATAGTGCCCCTGGAAGAAGGGCTCGTTCACCGAGACGTTCTTCAGGCCCACTATCTTGTTCTCTTCCACCCGGAGTATCCGGTCCACCATGAGGAATGGATACCGGTGAGGCAGGACCTTGCGTATCTCCCTTACGTCTATGTACTGCTCGGGCGCCGCTTCCTCTTCCAGGAGCCTGCGCAGCCGGCGCGCGAAGGCTGCGTTGAGCTTGTGGCCGCTTCTGACGGCCACCACTTTGGCGTGCAGATCGGTGTTGGCCAGAGCCAGGTCGCCCAGGAAGTCCAGGATCTTGTGCCGCACGGCTTCGTCGGGAAAGCGCAGCTCTGCCGGGGTCAAGCTCAGCGGCTTCCTCGCCAGGCCGTCTTTGCAGATGATGAATGCGTTATCGTCGGTCACGCCGCCGCCGCGCGACTCCTTTTCGAACTTCGCCCGGTCTTCCTCCAGGGCGAACGTGCGGGCCGGAGCCAGTTCCGTCATGAATTCGTCGGGGGTCACCTTGAGGGTAAGCGCTTCGGTGGGGCCGTATTCCTTCTCGAAGTCCAGCACGTAGCTGACCGTCAGGGCGTCGTCTGCGGGCATGGCCACGATGGTCGCGCTGCCCCGCGACTCGGTGACGGCCTGCTCCAACTCCAGCAGGTTGCGTTCGGCCTTCTGGTCGACGATGTCGGCCCCCAGGAGGGCCCTCGCATACTCGGCAGCACAGCCTCCGAGCGCCGGCATCTCCTCGTTGTCCAGTTCGATGATGAGATTGTCCACCTGGAGGCCCATGCATGCGGCGAGCAGGTGCTCGATGGCCACCACCTCAACGTCATTCCAGTTCAGCGTCGTGCAACGGAAAGTGTCCTGCTGGGCCTCCGTCGTGCCGGGCACCACCGGGTTGTCGGGCAGGTCGGTGCGTACGAACAGGAACCCTGTCGAGGGCTCGGCCGGCAGCAGGCGAACACTGGCCGACACTCCCGAGAAGAGCGTGGTGCCTGACAGCTCCACTGGCTTGCCAATGGTTCTCTGTGGGCGGCCCAATTCACTGCGCCTCTATGGGGGCCGGGTAGGCGGCGTTAAGCCTCTCGGTGATGGCCTCGCTGATGTCCAGCGCGGGATCGGCGTAGAGCACTTCGGTCGTTGCGATCATCAGGCCTTGTTCCACCGTCTCCGGTCCGGGGAACTCGAACACCTGCCTCTTCAGGACGAGATTGATCCCGTGCTCCTCGCTATAGGCCTTCACCGCGGCGCTGACTTTCTGGAAGATCCTGCGCACGGCCTCGTTGTGACTCTCGGCGATGAGTTCGTCGAATTCCAGTCGGCCCTGCTGGAGTTCTTGGAGCGCTTGCTCGACCTCGCGACCCTTGCTGCGGCGTTCGTCGGTGCCGGGCGGCAGGTTCTCGTGTTCGTTGCTCAGGATCTGGACGCTGCGGCTCAGGTTGGTCAGGGTCCGCTTTCTCCTGTCCAGGATGCGCGTGCGCTCTTCCGTGGAATCGCGCCATTCAGCGCTCTTCTGAAACACTCGATCCATGTCAACGACAGCCACCCTGAGGCCCCCTGCAAGGACGGCAGGGGCGTCCCGTTCCCCGCCGCTGACGGCTCTCGGAGCGGATGCGAGTGCCGAGGCGGCGGCGATAGCCAGCAGACAGAGCAGTGTCGAAGATAACTTCGCGGTTGTCATTTTATTCATCGTTCCGTCCTTTTTGGGCCGGTGCAGCCCATAGTGTAAACGAAGGGGGGGCGCTACACAACGGCTAAAACTGCCGCCGCACGCCGAAGCCGAAGTGGATGTTCTGCGTCTCGTCCTCTGCTTCTTTCACGAGGGGGAATGCCAGGTCTAACTCCAGCAGAATCCCGCCCAGGGGGACGGGTCTCCAGCGTATGCCCACCCCCGCGCTGAGCCGCAGGTCATCCAGGTCGGGCAGAATGCCCGATATGGTCTCGCTGACGTAGCCTGCGTCGGTGAACGTAACAAAGCGGAGCCGGTTTTCCTCGGAGATCGGGAGGCTGTACTCGACCGAGCCGACCAGCATGGCCCGGCCGCCGATCTGCTGTTTCGTCCTGGCGTCCACGGGGGAGACGCCTTCGAACTCAAAGCCGCGCAAGGTTCCCATGCCGCCGGCGTAGAAGCGCTCGAAGACCGGCACCCGGCCGCTCATGGGCTCGACCATGCCCAGGTGGCCACCAACGCTGAGGACGTGCTTCTTGTGCCACCGGTCCTCGAGCAGCGTCCAGTACTTCCTGGCCCGCGCATCGAACTTGATCGTGTCGACGTCGCCGACGGCCAGTTCGATATCTGCGCCGGCGTAATGGCCCTCTGTGGGCTCGAAGCGGTTGTCGCGGTGATCGGTGGAGATGTCGAAGCGCACGTAGGGCTTCGCATGGGTGCCCTTGTCCTTCCGTATCGCGTCGGCGACGGGCGAGGACAGGTCGTCGACGGTAATGCTCTCGTAGCCGACGGTGATGCCTTGCTGAAGGAAGGGCGATAGCTTCTGCCCGCCCCGCAGGCGGAGGCCCCTCCGCCTTTCATCGAACTCGTTCCGTGCGATGGTCTTGGAGTAGAGGCCCATGCCGATGCTGTAGTCGGTGTCCCAGACGGCCGGATTCAGGAAATCAATGGCGTAGTACGATCGTTCAGTCCCGCTGCGGAGCGTTACGGACAGCACGTGTCCCCCGCCCTGGAAGGCGTTTCCGTGGAAGAGATCATTCCAACTTGAAGGCCAGTTCCACAGGTTGAAGTTCTCTTGCACCACTGAGACCCCGGCCATCAGGCCGGCGTCGCTGCCGATCCCCGCGTTGAGCAGAAGCGTGCCCGTCAACCCCTCCTTGACCTGCACCACGGCGTCGCGCAGGGGACCCTCGTCCGGCGTCAGAGTGATCTGCACGGGATCGCGCACTGTGCGGTCGAAGTAGCCGGTGTTGGTCAGGATCCGTTCGCTTTCCTTGAACTTGCGGCTGCTGGCACGCTGACCCGGGTAGAAAGTCAGGTTGCGGCGCACGACGTGCTCTCTGGTCTTCTCCAGGCCCCTTATCTCTATGCGCCGGATGAAGACCGGTTCCCCCTCGGTGATTGTGAACTTGAGCGACACGTCCGTGCCGACCTCCGAATAGATCGGCTCGGCACGCAGGTTGCCTTTGCGCGGCACGACGTCCATGTGTCCTTGAGCCGCGTAAAGGTCCGATATCCTGTTGACGGCGGTCTCCAACTCTCCCTGCCGGAACGCTTCACCGGCGACAAAGGGCATCGCCGCCAGCAGTTCGTCATCCCGGAAGAGCGTATTGCCCTCGAACACGATCTCCTTAACCATGTAGAGTTCGCCTTCGTGAATGATAATGCGCAGGGCAACGCGGCTCCCGTCGTCCGAGTACACGACGTGACCGCCGGCCCTGGCGTCCTGGTAGCCCCTGTCGCGGTAGGCCGCCTCTATGCGCCTGACGTCCTCTTCGAAGGTCGGCCTGTCGAACCACGCCGGCCACAACCATGCGGGCCAGCCGCGCTGTCTGCTGTCCATGACCTTGATCAGCCGGTCGCGCTCCACGTACACGTTGCCTTCGAACTCGATCTTCTCAACCCAGGTTCGCGTGCCTTCGGCAATGAAGAAGATCAATTCCCTCTCGTTCGGCCCCAGGATGCGGACCTCCCCGAGGGCGGCCGCCAGCGAGTAGCCTTCCTTCCGGTAGGCCGCCTCTATCTCTTTCTCGTGAACCTGCACCGTGAACGGAGTCACCACGACCGGTGCCTCCAGCCCCGTCAGTTCCGATAGACGCTGGGCGGACAGGTGCTCATTCCCCTGGAACTTCACGCTGGTGACTTGAACGCGTTCCGAAACGTTGAGGACCAATTCAATGTCGCCCTCTTCGGTCGGTTCGATGCGGGAGGAGATGGTGCCGTAGACGCCGCTCTCGTTCCAGCGCGCAAGGGCGGCCTCGATCTCTTGGGGATCGAGGGGCATCCCTGGCCGGAGGCCGAGTTCGTCCAGGATCTGCCCCCTGGTGAACAGTGAGTTGTTCTGGACCGTGATCTTGGCCAGGGGGGCACGATCGGTCTGCGCGGCCGCGGGCCCGGCGCAGAGCCACAATGCCACCGCAAGGCAGATCGTGGTTTGGAGAGTCTGGTGTGCAGCCCTCGGGCCGATGCGTTTCATGGCTTCCCGGTCAGATGCCACTTGTGGGGGCAGTGCTTGCCCGCGACTCGAAGCGCAGGTACCGCTTCTGGAAGACCAATGGGACCAGGCCCGTTGGCCCATTGCGCTGCTTGGCGACAATGATCTCGGCGTCGCTGCCAGCGGTCTCGTCTGTCCCGTCTGAGATGTCCTGGGGCCGGTGCAGCAGCATGACCACGTCGGCGTCCTGTTCAATCGCGCCGCTTTCCCTCAAGTCGCTCAGTCGCGGGCGGCGCTGTTCCTGCTCCACTCGCCGACTCAACTGGGCCACTGCGAGCACGGGCACGTTGAGCTCCCGCCCGAGCGCCTTCAGGCCTTGACTTATCTCAGAGACCTCGGTAACCCGGCTGTCGCGCGCCCTGTTCGGCGACATCAACTGAAGGTAGTCCACGACGATCAGTTCCACCTGGTGGCGGTGAACCAGGCGGCGGGCCTGCGCTCGCAGGTCGAGCACGCGGAGGGTGGGGCTGTCGCTAATGTAGAACGGCAGGCTGGCCAGGTCGTCCAGCGAGGCCTCCAGCGCATCCCATTCTTTCTGTTTGAGGGAACCGCGCCTGAAGTCATGGGTGTTCACTCTGTTGTGGATGCACAGGAAGTTGCTGACGATCTGCTCGGCGGGCATCTCCAGCGTGTAGAGGGCGGCGGGCCGGCGCTGGACCACGCAGACGTGGTGCAGGATGTTGAGGGCGAAGCTGGTCTTGCCTATGCTGGGCCGGGCGGCCACCACAATCAGCTCGCCGGCCTGAAGTCCGCCCATCATGTCGTCCAGGTCGTAGAAGCCGGTAGCCAGCCCGGTCAACTGTCCCGGATGCTGGTGGAGCTCCTCCAACCTGGCCACGATGGTCTGCAGCACTTCGTTGAGGTCCCTGGTCTGGCCCGCGTCCTTCTGGTGCCGCACGGCCAGGATGCGGGCCTCTGCTTCGTCCAGCAGCGCGTCCGCTTCCTGGGAGTCCTGGTAGGCGCGGTTCTGGATGTAGACGGCCGTCTCGATCATCTGGCGCCTCAGCGCGTGCCCCCGGACTATCTCGATGTAAAGCTCCGCGTTGGCGCTGGTGGGGACGGCCTCCATCAGTTCGAGCAGGTAGCCGACTCCTACCCTCTCCAGTTTGTCTTGTTTGGACAGTTCGTCCCGCAGAAGGATGACGTCCACTGCATTGTGAGCATCGGACAGCTCTACGACTGCCTGGAAGATATCCTGATGGGCGAGCTTGTAGAAGCTGGACTCGGCCAGCCGTTCCCTGGCCAGATGGGTCGCATCCTGGGAGAGGAGCATCGAGCCGAGCACCCCCATCTCAGCCCGAAGGTCATGCGGCGGCATTCGTGGTCCGGCATCCGGATCAGCCATCACGCGCGTCCGAATAATGTCATCCGGCGGAACGAGCCCGCAGGGCAGCACGTCGGGACCACGTGGCCGGGCCTATTCTTCCTCTTCCGGCTCGGCTGCAACACGCACCAGGATCTTCGCACGCACCTGCGGATGGAGCATCACTTCCACCTCGTAGTCACCGACTTCCTCGATGGGTCTGTCCAGATCAATGTTGCTGGCGCGCGTCCCTTCGAAGCCGTTCTCGACCAGTTGGTCGGCTATCTGCTGCGAGCTGACCGAGCCGAAAAGGTGTCCCGTCTCAGTGGCACGGGCCATAATATAGCACAAGAACCCCTCCAGCATTTCGGCCTGGCGGCCCACCCGGTCAAGCTCTTCCTGCTCGCGCCGCAGTCTTGCCTGCCGGGCGAGGTCTATCCGCTCGAGGTTCTCGGGCGTTACCGAGGAGGCTATCTTTTTGGGCAGCAGGTAGTTACGCGCGTAGCCGTCAGCCACTTCGACGACATCGCCCAGGCGGCCGAGTTTCTCCACGTCCTGAAGCAGAAGTACTTCCACTTGTGTCCCTTTCTTACCCCTGGAGTATCTTGCCCGATCCGGCCCCCTCAGAAGGGGATCTCATCGTCTGCCACGTCAAGGCCCTCGTCGGGCGCCTTTTTCGGCTCTTCCTGGGCTCTGGGTGCATTCCCTTCGGCGGGACGCGGGCGGCCGCCAGCCTGCGAGTCGCTGCGGGGGCCGATGAACTCGAAATTCTCGGCCACAACGCACAGCTTGCTGCGCCGTCCGTCCGGGCTCTCCCAGGTGTCGTATCTGAGGCGTCCTTCGATGAAGATCTGGCGGCCTTTGGTGAAGTATTCACTGATGACGACACCGCGTCGGCCCCACATCGTCACGTCAACGAAGCACACCTCTTCTCTCTTCTCTCCGTCGCGAGTGTTGTAGGTCCTGTTGACTGCCAGGCCGAACTCACAGACCGGCGCCCCGCTGGGAGTGTAGCGAAGTTCCGGGTCCCGGGTCAAGTTGCCCATCAAGAGTACTTTGTTGAGGTTCGCCATTGCCCCCTCCATTCTGGAGTTGCGCCAGCGTGCGCTTATGCGTCCCCCTCTGCCTTCACGGGTTCTTCCGCTTCCTGCTCTTCCGTCTGCTCCGTTTCTGGCCCTTCGGCTTCTTCTGTTTCCGGGGCCTCGGGGGTTTCCTCTGGTTGCTCGAGCAGTTGGCCTTCGGGGCTGTACAACTGGCCCTTGACGGGGCCTGGCTCCTCGACCCTCAGTATCAGCACCCTGAGCACCTGCTCGGACAGGGCGGTCATGAGCCGAATCTCGGTGATGGCGGGGCCATCGGCGCGGAAGTACACCAGGATGTATATCCCCCGCTTCACGTGCTGGATGGGATAGGCGAGCTTGCGCTCGTCCCACTTCTCAACTCGCTCGATCTCAGCCCCCTGCCGAGTCAATAGCTGCGCTATGTGGCGGACAGACTCCTCGAATCTGGCGCCACCCCTCGCTGCATCGACTACGAACATCCCTTCGTAAAGCTTGACTGCCAAGGCAATACCTCCAGTGCTCTTTCAAAATCGTCCGTGGGAGCGACTCCCTTCGGCCCCGGGCGAATCGGAGCCGTCCAACGCGCGGGCGCAGTTCCCTCTCACGGCTCCCGTTCGCCTCCTGCTTTTCTGTTGAACCGGTTCATCGCGGCCTGGATGCCCTCCCGGGCCCAGCAGAGGGCCGCCTCCGCGGCTTCGTCCGTCATATCCTCGGCCGCCTCTCGTTCCTCCGGCGCGAACGGACTCAGCACGAAATCCCGGGCATCCTCCCCCGGCGAGGACGGCCCGATGCCCATCTTGAGCCGCGGGAAGGATTCCGTCCCGAGCGCCTCTGCAAGCGAGGCCAGTCCCTTGTGGCCGCCGCTTGAACCGCCGCGGCGAAGGCGGATCATTCCCAGATCGAGATTCAGGTCGTCCGCCACGACCAGCAAGTCTTCCAACTCGACGCAGGCCTCGCGGCAGAGCCACGCCACGGGCGGCCCCGACAGGTTCACGCAATCCAGAGGCCTGAACAGCCACACCCCGCCACAGCGAAGCAGCAGCCCGCCGCAGCGTTCTTCTTCTCGCTCTTTTGCTTCGCAGCGCCGCGCCAGCTTCTCCAATGTCATCCACCCGGTGTTGTGGCGCGTGTCCGCATACTGGCGACCCGGGTTGCCCAGCCCTGCGATGATCTTGACGGATCCCGCCATGTCCGCGTGAGGGCACGCACTTGCCCGGCTCATCGCCCCTTTTCGGCCGGCGGCGCACCTTCAGCTCCTTCTTCCGGCTCAGCCTCGGCGGCCTCTCGCCCGATGACCTCCGGCTCCGCAGCGAGATCTTCAGGCGGCACTTCGTCTTCTTCCTCGACGACCTCGATCGGACGCACAATGGTGAGCACGACCGCTTCCGGATGTGCGGTCGGCCTGACGCCCTCGGGGAACTCGACGTCGCTTACTCTCAGAATATCTCCGATGTCGAGTTCGGCAACTTCCACCCTCAGTTTTTCCGGAATCGCCGTCGGCAGGCATTCCACCTCCAGATCGTGCAGCCTCACGTCCAGCATGCCTCCCTGTTCCACGCCGACGGCGTCTCCGTGGGGCTCCACGGGCACCGAGACGGTGACCGCCTCAGTGAGCGAGATGCGCACGAAGTCCACGTGCACGATGTCGTCGCCCAGTGCGTCGTATTGGACTTCCTTTATCTGTGCGCTTTCCTGTTCTCCGTCCCAGTTGACCTGCACGATCATCGCGCGCTCTGCGAGGAGGTCTTCCAGGCTGGCCCGGCGCACGGTCAGCAACACGTTGGGCTGCCCGTGGCCGCAGATGACGGCGGGCACGAGCCCTTGCTTGCGCAGTCGCCGACACGGGCGGCTACCGCGCTCCTGGCGAGGCCGAGCTTCTATCTGCGCAATGTCCATGGCATTTGCTCGCTAGCACAATCGTTCCGTGACGTTAAGACGCGGGAGTTCACCGATGATGCCTGCCGGGCTTGCCCGCTACCGGCGGATTTGCCCGGCGCGCCCTCTGCCCCGGATGCAACGTACGAGCACCTGGGCGCCCTTCGCCGCGATTCTCCACAAACGTTCCTCGCTTCAGAGCTTCACAATGGAGAAGGCGCAACGGAGAAAGGCAGGGCCGTTCCGGTGGTGAAACTCACCGTCCGTAGGCCCTTACTTATACCACAGGTCGGTGATTTCTGTCAACTTGCCCAGCGAGGAACAGGATTACGCCTGGCCGGCGCTGCGGGCGCGCGTCCGTTCCTCGGTTGGTCACGGTGAGGGCTGTCGCACAAGCCTGGCCTGGGCCCAGTCGGCGAAGTTGCCACACGGCTCGACAAGGCTCCCCGGCTCTGTGACGAGCGTAAGCCGGCGTACGCCTCGGATGTCAAGCGCGATCGGCTCAGGGGCGTCCCCGCCGTCCAGCGGCTCGCTGCGGAATATGGAGCGCCCGTCCGCCAGCACGCGGAACACCACGCTCCCCAGGTCGCTCGCCGTGTCGTCAACCCCGATCGTGGCGTAGAAGTGCAGGTATCCGCCGCCCGTCGCGAACGTCATCTCGGTGTGGACGTGCGTCCCGATGCCCTTCGGATAGATTCTGCCGTCCAGTTCAATGGGTCCCCCCGTGACGTCCAGGTCGAGACGCGGCTGCCAGACCACGTCGAGAACGGGCTTGAGCTTCAGGTTCTCCGGCTCCAGGTCGCTCAGGTAAACATACGCCTCGGAGGCCACGCGTATGCGGCGCAGACGGTGGGCATTGATCCTGTACCCGGCCTCGCCGTCCTCGCCCGACAGCACACCGTCCGTCAAGTCCGGGGCGCGGACGCGCAGGCGGGAGCCGTCGGCGGGTTGAACCAGGTGTCCGCCCTCCGGGGCGCTTGCCGGCGCAGAAGGGGAGAGCACGATCCATTCCACATCGTCCCATCCGGCCGTCCTCTGGCTCCCTGCGAGGGCCAAGCCGACGCCGTCCTCCGTCATGCGCTCCACGGCGCAGGAGAAGACGTGCCTGCGT
>SDBU01004796.1_pt1 | contig 16438 bp, 38 predicted proteins | sample 2277071 | NCBI WGS metagenome assembly SDBU01 (sample SAMN10397929, study PRJNA504765) | marine sediment metagenome | isolation source: marine sediment core GS08_GC12, 126 cmbsf | place: Arctic Ocean: Gakkel Ridge, Loki's castle | collected 2008
TTCATCAGGCTCCTCGATTTTTAGAACTAAGACATCGTGCCATTGATTAGCCTCAGCCGCAGCGATTTCATAATCACTATAAACTGTCGGTGTCATAACTTCACCATCGGCGACACTATAAAGGATGTATCTCATTATTCTCCTTTTTAAAAACCATTTGCCACCCTTTACATTTTTCATAATCACAATCACAAGGTTCCGCATAAAGACCTTGATTGTGGAGTTCTTGTACTGTAAAACCACAATTATTAGCATAATATTTTTCAAATTCTTCTTTAGTCATAAAACACCGAGACTTGGTTATGGAACGGGATTCTTTTAATCAAATGTTCAACAGTCAAAGGAACAATCGTACACTTACCCGGACCAATAAGATAATAAGCCGCACACCGTGCTCCCAATAAACTTGGGTTTTTAACCAAAAATGTTTTTGTAACTTCTTTATTCGGAAACTCTTCGTATTCAACGTACCAGTAATTCATTTTAATACCCCAATGAAGAAATGTGAGCAAAAGAAAATACAACTTCTTCAATAGTATAATGTCCGGATTCTAATTGCCTATCAACAATTGTTCCTGCCGCAACCAAATTATCGGCTCGGACTAAATACCTATCACCGTCTTCATAGGTTACATGGAAAATCTTGATTTTACCATCAGTATCTTTAAAAATCTGAGCATTACCATAAATCTTAACATTGCCATAAATCTGAGCATTACCATAAATCTCAGCATAATCATAAATCTTAACATTGCCATAAATCTGAGCATCCCCATGAATTCGAACATGACCAGAGATTTTAACACTGCCAGAAATCTTAGCAAGGCGATAAATCTCAGCATGGCCATCAATCATAACAAAATCACGGATCGAGGCATCCCCGTAAACTTGAGCATTCCCCAAAACTCGGACAGAGTCAAGAACTATAGCATGATCATAAACCCGAGCATTTCTACCAACAAAAACAGTATCACTGACCGAAGCAGTATCAGCGACCCAGCCACCACCATTAGAGTGTCGGTGAGCAGGAACTAAACCGAAACCAAAATCAAAATCAAAAGTCATAACATTGCCTCCGCTTCGAGTTGTGATTCAAGAAAACGATAAACTAGCAATCCAATTAACGCACCATTTTCATTTGTTTTTCTACAAGTTAAAAGATATGTTGCAATAATCGGATTGTCTTTTTGCATTCTTTGGAAAACAGAATCAAGCCACTCTTCACCTTGTATATTGACGATTGTAGAATCAATAATACCTTTTTGTACTCTTGGTAATTTCATTTTGCCCTCCGAAAATACCGGGGCTCCTTAGGTATGCCGTCATCACTAAGTTCACGATACTTATAAGTAACAATTGTACCGATTGGGAAAAGGGGATTATAACCATCAATAAGGGTATAGGTTTCGTGCCCGGGCTCAGGGCACCGGACATTTTTCATCACACGCTCAGAATCTAGGAATCCTGAAATCTTGAAAATTTTCCCATTCTTGGATTTTAGAATCAAACTACCCATCATTCCTTCAAACTTGCCTTCACCCATCTTGTAGCCAATGACCATGCCTTCAGCATCTAGGTAAGGCTTATGTTTAAGTAGAAAGTGAGACCTTTCACTTACCCAGAAAGAGACTGGTTTTCTTAGAATCACACCTTCTCCGCCCTTAACAATTATAGAATCAAGCAAATGATTAATACCCTTAACGGCATCAAAATGGTGGAAAGGTAATCGTATTTGCTTGGTTAACTGCACAACATCATTTTCTCTAACATTCATTTGAAGCCAATGCCAAACTAACTCAAACGTCCAATGTTCCTGTGCCGATCGTAAATTATAGTCTAACCCACCGGTAACCGAGAATTCATAATCCCGAACCTTGATTGTTCTTGGCTTAGTGAAAACAGAGTAAGGCGGACTATCGAAGATTTTATAAGCAACCCCTTTCCAATCACCGCTCGTATACTTCGCAACCCTAGAATATGTCTCTTGAAATCGGCCTCTTCCAAGAAATAGTTCCCCATCAAGAGGAAAATGAGGCAGATGATTAAGCCACCAATCGGGAGCATGGATCACTTTTCCGGTTCGTGACCAGAGCCCGGTTGCTTTTTGCGGATTTACATCCTTAACGGTATTGGAATAGGGCACTTGGCCTGCGGCCATACCCCTACTCACACCGCCATCCCAAAATGCCCGAACCCCGTCCAATTTCTCGGACACATACCACCCAGCCGGAGAAACTTTGCCCGGCTTGTACGTGTGGCCCAGCATCAAGTATACTTGTTTCATTATTCCTCCAATAAATGAGAATAACCTTCAATTATCTTCATACGCCTATCAAATATCGGAAACGCTGTCAAAATTTCCCTACAAACTTTTTTATATTCGCTAGCCATTAGTCCTTCACTATGTAGACAGCTAAATGCATCCAAAATCAATTTTGCTTGTGCTTCTGTGATTGTCATGATGCTCCTACGCTAAACAGGTACCTTGCCAAAAACATTTAGGGTCTGCATCGTGTTCTTTAATTGATTTTAACATTGCCATTTTTCTTGAAAATAGTTTTCCCGTCCCACGGGCAATTGGGACATTCTATAGCATGTAGAGCTTCAATCGTTTCAGAATGTTCTTTTAATAGTTCAACATGTGAAGCCGTATAACAATAAAAAGGCACATAGTGATGCAGTTTTTGTTGTATTCTTATTATCGGAATTGGCAATATACCTTTAACTGGCTGCATCAACCGTAAACGTAATATCAGTTCACATTCTGGCTTATTCTGTTCAATAAACATGCGGCGTTTATCATAATCAAAACACCACTCCAACAAACAATCATGGTGGACATGCCAATAGAAAGCAGGTTTCATTTCGACTCCAATAAATAAGAATAACCTTTTTCTTCAACTTCAATTTCAATTATCTTCATATGCCTATTAAATATCGGAAACGCTGTCAAAATATCCCTACAAACTTTTTTATATTCACTAGCCATTAGTCCTTCACTATGTAGATGGCTAAATGCATTCAAAATCAACCTTGCTTGTCCTTCTGTGATTTTCATTGTCTTTCCTGTTATTTCCATGATTGCCTCAAGGTAAAACGGCCAAGAGTCAGAACTTCAATTAGCTGCTCAGGAATATCAGAAACAAAGTGCCACCAAACCTGGACACGTCTTTTAAGTCCTTTATCATAACGCCAAGGCACTTGGATTCTCCACTTTTCAGTAAACTCAAAGGCATCAAACGTCAATAAACAAATGATCGAATCAAATAACTCACGACAAGAATACTTCCAAGAGTGATCTGATTTTATAATCTTCATCAATAGGACCTCCCATGTCTAACCATTCTTAGGTATGGGTATTCACTGAGAAATTCAGGCCATGTTTCAAGGATATGTTCAACTACACCTAGATTAACAAATCTAACCGTCGGGTCTACGGTTTTTTGAGCCGAACACCTCTCTTGAAAATAGGCTGCCATGCCTAAAATATCATTGGCTTCTGATTTTGAAATCTCCATTAGCAAATTTCGCTTAAATCAGGAAATTGTTTTTCAATCTCAGGCCAAATATCAAAGACACGCCGACAAAACATAAGATTAGACGGAATTAGCTCCTGTTTTGAGCCTACAAAAAGAAAATAAAATGTTGCCACGATATAAAACGCGTCTCTTTTTGTAATCGTCATCAGCTTACCTTACACATTTTTTTGAGTGCTGGACAGTTATTCTTAAACGACGGCCACGCTTTGAAAATCCGTCTACACACTTTAATTTCAGTTTTTGACAATTTTCCGAATGTTTTAAGGTCATCTATTGCGTCCAAAATACAAAATGCTTCTGATTTTGAAATTTCCATTAGAACCTCTCGAATCGGTTAGGGTCAGCGAGTCCATTATCAATCCGCCAGATATCAGTTTCATATTCACCAAGTTCATCTTCACAAGTACACATACCCTCAGGACAATTCACTCTGTCGATACACATATCTCTATGTGACCCAAATTTACTTGGGTAAGGATACTTTTCTTTTGCTACTTTTGGTACGAATTTCTTCATACTTTTCAAACTCCTTTTAAACTTAATAACTAAAGCAATATTTAATGGCCCCAGCGATTTCTAAGATAGCCATGAACTTCTTCAAATTCAGGATAAATTTCTAAAATCTTAACACACAAATCAACATCGTTAATAGTGGCTTCAAATGCACTGTGAACAAAACTCATTGCAGATAAAATAGTTTCAGCTTCTGTATCTGATATTGTCATTTTATCAGTCATTGTTACTCCTCAGATTTAATATATACAGTGTATCGCTCATTAGTCACATCACGAACATCTGAAAATACACTTTCTATTTGTAACATAACCTTATCTTTCGAATTATATTTTTCTAGTTTTGAAATTAACTCTTGGACAGTCATAATTGCTCCTTAAAATGTAGCCGAGGCGGGACTCGAACCCGCACACCCATATGGATAGGGGATTTTAAGTCCCCTGCGTCTGCCAATTCCGCCACCCGGCCATTAGTTTATTTGATAGTGGCGTGAAAACCGCGGCCTTTAAGTTCAATGACTTTTCGCTCAGCGATTTTACGATCATAGTAATATAATTTCTTTTCGCCGATATCATTCCAAGTAACAGTATATACAGTTGCCCACTTTTTCACATCCTCAAACTCAATTTCGTCAACAACATTTTTAACATTAATCCACATATCATGACCATGACCTTCGCATACCCACGCTTCTTCTCTTTTCTCTTCAAAAAGGTCTCTGATATCTGGGAAATTGAAATCAGCAAAAGAGAATTTCTTCTCTAATGCTTTTATAAAATCGTATTCAACCCAACATACCCACGCGTCCTCAATCAACTCCATTTCAACTTCAGTTAACAAGTCTTCGTCGATAAGAGGATCATCGGCTAAACCTTCAAGAATCTCGGTAATCTCCTCTAAGATTTCAGAATCACAAAGTTTAGTGGCGTTGATTATGATCGCATAGGTATCATAACCGCCATAAGCCAAATGTATACAATCAACATCCTCATATTCTTTTTCAAAAAACTTATAATTCGCCCGTGTTACTGTGTCACCAGAATAATCAGACCCCGACGTGTAAGGAACAATAAAATAAACATCTTCCGTTTCATTCCAACTTCTTTCATAAAAATCACCATACGACACAGATTTTTCAATTGGATCATTGCCAACGTGTTTAAGGGGGTTGACGATTTTCTTCAGTCTTTCAAGCATAGTTTACATTCCTTATTGTTGGAGCCATAACATTAAAACACGCATTGTTATTACGATTGTAACACCAATGACGATACCTTGAGAAATTAATTTTAATATTTCTATTAATACCACTAATATGACCATGGTACTGATAACAACGCCTTGAAAAAAATAATTTAACATGGAGGTAATCCTGGATTATAGAAATTGTAAACAAAAATACAAACCGATTATTGTCTCTATAAGCAGAAAGGTACCAATAATCATTAAAGAAAATATTTTAACATCATTGTCATTCATTTAAGACTCCCCTAACACCAACAATGATACCGGTAACAAAAACAACAATAGTCCATATTAGAAGACCGAAGATAACAAGAATAGCCATCAATTCCACCTGTAAAGATTAGGGCTCAGGATTTTAACTTTCTTTCTAATAAGCTCATAAGCATATTGACAAATTTTCTCCATACCTTGGTAATTGATTTTATCGGCAGTGTCAGAAGACTTATGATAATCTTTGTGTATACCTGTAAAAATCCAAGAAACCTTGACGCCTTCCCTACGGAAAGACGCATGGTCACTTGCACCGCCCCCACTATTGGCCAAAGTCTCAACCCTAGTTCCCGGTTTCATTCTTCCGATCATATCGAAATTAAGCATGAAAATCAGATCACCTTCAATTAAAGGGTTTTTAGCATAAAATCGTGACCCTACTAACCCGGTTTCTTCTTTACAAAACCAGACGAAAACCAAGGTAGTATCAGGGTTGGGTAATTGGGAAAATCGTCTAGCCAATCCCAAGACGGCCGCACTCCCAGATGCATTATCATCAGCACCAGGAGAACCAGGTACAGTATCAAGGTGTGCACCGATAATAAGAACCTTATCATTATTACCCTCGATCCATGCCACAACATTATTATCAGAACCCACCTTTTGCAGGTCTACTTTAATTCCAAAATCAAGACACTTGTTAAAAATGTAATTGGCAGCATCAGCGTATTGAATACCTACTCTTGGGGTAGTGGATAATAACTTGACATAGTTTTCAAGTTCAGCAGCTTTTTGACCGTAGGCTACTGATGTTAATGATATTAGAATCAAAAACGTTTTAATCACGGTTACCTCATATAATAAGACCTAACAATATTTTAATGATATACCAAACAGCTATAACTGTCCAAGGATTAGTGTTCATTTGATTTCCTTTGATTTCAAAATCCGACAACAAGGGCATCCGTGCCCATGAACCTAGGTCTATTCGCCAGTTACGGCATGATGAGCTAACTCTGCGGCAACAGACTCTTCAACTGTAGGAATCAGGTTGCCTTCTTCAGCCCTAAGGACTTCATCCGAAGAAATAGGACCAGCCTCTTCTTCAGGACAATACTCATGGACTTCACAAAGCAGACTTTTACCACTTTTGCTTAGTCGCACAACCTTCAAGGATGCCACTTCGATAATCTCAACCCCGACGCCGAATTTCCGAATTAACTCAGTCCGGGCTCTGGGCATTAGGATACATTTCCAACCATGGAAACCTTGACTCTCGGATGATTGCAAAAACCATCCGACTTTACAGCCAACTGTTTCAGGTACGTAAACACGTCCATAGATGAATGGCGGTGAACCTTCAGTGAGTTCAACGACTAGAATCGCTTTGCCATCAGCCGGCTTCAGTATATCACCTTCCTTAGGTGGGCACTGTTGAATAGCCTCATACTCTTCAACCCAGGCTTCAAAATTAGTAGCATTATCTTCAGTCATTTTTCTCTCTTCTCTGGAAACGGGTTTTCAATTTAGAACGAATCCTTTGAACTACTAACCGCGATAATCCTAATCGCGTACCGATTTCAGAATCATTATACCCTTCCCCCCTTAATTTTAGGATATTTTTCTCTTGGGCATTTGTAGTAATAATTTTCAATTCCTCAATTAAATTAAACATTTGCGTATTGTCTACAATGACATCAGCAAATCTACTATCATATCGTTTTTGTACACTTACACTATCTAACGGTAAAATTTTCTTGCGTTCACTTTCCTTTGGAAAATAAACAGTGCAATTATGTAAAAAACAATCAGAAAGGGCATAACGAATACGGTGAGTAATATAACCGCCAATATTGTCATGCTCAATCATTTTACCGTTAGCTACATTATTTACCGCTGTCACTAATCCAGCCAATGCAGCACATTCTAAATCATCCCCTAAATAACCGCAATTATAGGTAACAATATATTTATTAACCGTTGAAATCACTAATCTTACATGGTGCAAAATCATTATTTCTATTGCTATTTCGTCTTTTAACCGTACTTTTTTTAATGTAGCCGCTAAGTCATCCGGCTCTAATTTTTGAGGATAATCTTGTAAAGAAAAGGTACGCATGTTAATGTATAACGTTGAAGAGTTTTAGCCAATCTACCTTTTTCTCAGGTTCTGGGCGTCCGCTAGTTATTCTTTGTGTACTTGGTCTTGTTGTTTTATAAGCGTTAAGGCGTCTAATAGCTAATCCTTCACGTTCAGCGTCACGGTCAATTTTTTCTGATTCTGTCATCATTTTACCTTTGTAATATAACCATCTTCCACAGTAACTTCAGCGTACCACGTATGTGGGTCAGGGTAATGTGGCCCTTCAACAGCAATAGTACCATTCTTTGGTTCATTACCACCAAATGGTCCAAGTTGGTAGATTCTAACTCAATCCCCTTTGGAGATACCTACTTTTAGGTCTTTCTTTGTTACGTAATTAGGAGTAACATACATTTTCTTTCTCCATGATAGAGTCAACGGCTTTAGAGTTCAAAATATGCTTATAATAAATCTCATTAGTAACAAGATTCCAACTACGCCGCTTATAAATTTTATCCAATACAATCAAAATTCTTGGATACTCATCAATATTACCATTCAATCGAACAACAATTTTACCATAAGCACAAGACTGATTGAATTTAATAATGTGTAGTGTTTTCATAATTAACTCCAACGTAAAACAATAAAGTGAAACCAATGTGGACCGACTTCTTGCTTCGAAATCGCTTTCAGTGGCCCTTTTAAGATTTTGGTGTCAAAACCTTCTGCCAACAAAAGATAATGACAGTTTCAATTAGCCTTTTTGTTGTTGGTCCTTGAATAACCCTAATGTTATTAAAATCTTTAGCGTCACGAATCGGACAATTTTCCGGGCTCAGGACTCCCAAATCTTCAATCGCGAAACATTTAATTGCTTTCATAATCATTCACTTTCTTGGCTAAAACAAAATTCAAGAACACGCCCATCTTCAGCTTCAAGACACCAGCCAGAAAAACTTTTTCGAATAGCGAAATGTTCATGGACACCGTCAAAATTACAAATAATAACATAGTCATCGTCTTGGGATACTATATGTGAGTATCCGTTATCAATTAATTCAAACCTTGATATTATAATCATAATTCTCTCGCGAGCGTGTTAATTAAGAGGAACGGGCGGGCGTGTGAATTGAATGTACATCCGCGAGTACATTACAATAGTAAATTTCCTTTTAACGGCATCCCACCCTGTTTTCTCGTAATTATCGCCTAAAAACCTCATTGTCTTTGGGTGAACCTGCGGGCTCCAATTATAACATATACAGGTGATGATTTTGCAATCAGGACCCGTTTCAATTTTAATGATTTCCATGTTAAACTCCCATAATCAAATCATTTTGATGGTAAACTCTAGCCCGTTCCTAATTAAGTATACCATACTTTTATAGGTTTGTCAAATTATTTTTTCTATAATGATTTGATTTGGGTAAATCTATAGAAACAATCAATATCCATATAAAGATTTTCATAAGAATGGAATGTATTAGGGCTCTCAAAAGCGAATTCTCCATCCCAAAAAACAGCATGACGCCACTTTTTCTTCATCCCGGTAATGACGCCTCTAGCATTTTTAAGATGATTTTGAAATCTTTTGATCTTAAAATTGACTCCAAAAGTCTTTTGCCCATCAGGTGTAGAAAATGGTAATGCTTCTATAGGTGTTACCGCAACACCTAAATCAATCGCAACATCAATAATCTCTTGAATATGGAACCCTTGTCTACAACCAGGATCAGGTAAATCTGGAAAAATAATCGCTTGACCGTCGTGGCCGATCTCTTTAATTAATTGATTGTAAGAAATACCCAGAGCCATTGCAGAGGCTATCGCTAAACAATTTGTCATTCTTTCTCCTCTAGTTCTTGAATCTTAGCTTCAAGATATTTGATATATCTTTTCTTATGCTTCTTTAATTTTGCCAATTCTTCTTTTTCATAAAATTCTCTAAGATCAGCTAATGCTTCATCTATCATAGAGTCAGGTAAATCTAAATTTCTAATTTTTGCTATCTGTTGGAATATATTCATTCTTCTCCTTCCTCTTCAAGCCAAGCCTCTGGAATTTCGACAACCTTAGTCGCAGCTTCTTTCAGGATTCTAGGAATCAAGGATGATACAATCCAAACTTCCTTACCCCTAGTCTTAATCCAATAAACTAAAGGCTCAAGATTTGGATCAGAACTACCGAGAACTACAACATCAACTTCATCAATAATTTTCCAAATATCAATAGCCAATTGAATACCCCAATCGCAACGCTTGATTTTAACATCATGAATTTCAATAATTTTTGGACTCTTAAAACACGTCTCAAAGCCTGCATAACTCAAGCAACTAACAAAACTATCTGTGTTGCCAATAGTCATACCATAAGCAGCCGCCCTAATTACTTCATCACCACAAGATTCTGAGCCAAAAACATGTTCTTTTACTTGATTATAATATTCTTCATAACAAAGTCTACCGTTATGCTTCCGGTAGACAGTATGATATAAATTAGTAGTGTCAACAAAGATACCGAGTCGCATTATTTTTCTCCTTTAATAGCTTTACCTTGTTTCTGGGCTTTGGCTATTGCGTTTTTCCTAGAAGCTTCATTTTCACGGGTGTAGGTGTAGCACTTACCCCGTCTACCCCATCGGAATCCGGGCTTCCCGTCTTTTTGACAGCTTTGAACTGGGATGATTACTCTCCTATAGCTGAAGCATCAGGTAAATCTGCCCAAAAAGGACCACAATCAGGTAAAATATCCGGTAGTTTACCTGTCTCTTTACATTGGCATGTTCTGTTTAGGTATAGTTCGTGTATCGCCATATTTTCCGTAGATAATCTCATATTTTCTTTCATAAGTCTATTACATTTTAATATCCAAAAAATCTTAGAAATTGCCAAATAAATTATCATGGTTACTATAATAGTAATTGCCATTATTCAGGCTCCTCGATGACAGCACTCGTACCAATAATATCAGCACCAGAATCAAGTAAATGTTTAGCTACTTCATAATTCTTAATACCGCCGGATACTTTTACCTTCAAATTTCCCATACCCGCCCAAATATCAAGTAATCTACAATTAAGAAACGGGTCTTTGACTAATGTTTTAATACAAAAAGCCCCAGAATCTTTAACAATACTGTAAGCGTCTTTTACTATTTGATAACTTGCGTGTTCAATACCAGGTACAATAACCTTTACCGGTAATCCAAGTCCAACTATTTCAGATATTTCAGTCATTAAAGCAACATAATGTTTATTGACAAAGTTATCTGTATTCCAAACCACATCTAACTCGTCAGCGTACCGCAAAGCTAATTTTGCTTCCTCATATTTAGTGAGACTCAAACCGTTAGGAAAACCTATAACACAACTAAGTTTATCAATAGTGAAAGTTGAAGCAAAAAAAACCCTAGTTGAATGTACACAAATACCTCTATAATTCACACCTAACCCACAAAGATAAGCAAACTCGGAATCCGTAATACTTGGTTTAAGGATTGCAAAATCAATTTTGTCAAGAATCATTGTCTCTCCTAAAAAATAATTCAATTTCTCTATCTACAGCTTCCTTAGAGTCGGAGGCATGTACTAGATTACAATATTTATTAATTCTACCAAAGTCACCCCTAATTGTACCAGGGGCGGCTTTAAAACAATTAGTAGCACCGACCATTAACCGCATTTTATCAATATCACCATCTGAAACAACACCAATTAAAGGATTATTGACCATAAAAGAGGCCATATCTTCAAGATAATCACATTTTAAGCTCGATACTATTAAATTATGATAATGCTGCTTAAACCAAGTTTGATTCTTAAATCGCATTTCCATTCTAAAAATTTTCATACCGGCTTGTTCAAATCGACTTAGAATTTTACCTACCAAACCTCTAAAAACAGCATCCGGTTTAAGAATTATAAAGGTTTTCATTGATGGCCTTTTTAAAAAGTGGATGAATTTGTGTTGACAAAAGTAGTGGTTGACAATGAAAAAAGGCAGGTTGCGGTAAAACAATTTCCCAATCTAAAGGTTTCATAATATCACGTTTCTCAGTTGCTAACATGACTAAATCAGCATCTTTGACATTTTCAGGAATTGGATATTCATAATTTAATGCTATTGAGACTACTTTATCAATTTCATTTAAAATAGCCCGCCACCCCGAACCTATTTTTTGTTCCAAAGCTGCTTTAAAAGGTGTTGAAAGATCACCATAATATGCTTCCGGTGCATCATGTAAAAGTGCAGTTAGCTTATTTTCCTTAACTAAACTACTAACAAACATAGAATGTTGGGCAACAGAATAAAAGCCTTCACAATGGCCGTTAAATCTACAGGTTTGACTAAGTGACATGATTATATCATCAAAACATACATCTTCAGGCTGAGGGTCCAGGAAACTAAATTTCTTACCAGAATATGTTTGCATCCACATTAAAAATACCCTCCCATATATTTCCAAAGATTTTGTTTTTGAAATAATTTTTGATATTCTATCTCAGTTGCGGCTGTTAGAATCCAGATTCCTACACCTTCAGCAAGCATCCTAGGAAATGTCTCCCATTGAGCAGGAGTAAATTTGAATTTAAGCGGATTTTTTACTTCAATCCAACGCTGCCCATAACGACGTTTAATTGCATATAAATCAGGAAAACCTTGCTGATACATATTACCATGAGTTGGATTTACAAACCAACCACGTTCCCTTAAATATTTAATTAGTGCTTCTTGAATTATGGCTTCTGGGCCTTTAGCATGATTATAGATTTTTTGTGTTTTCAAGGGTATTCTTCTCCAAATTTTTGAGCCATATAAACTGGCACGCCATTACCAATAGCTTCATATAATTGATACTCCCATTTAATATCAGAATTAAACCAATCTTTTGGTGGAAGCAACCATTTTTTAGGTATTTGAAATCCTTGATGATAGGCACATTCTTCTAAAGTTAAGCGTCGATTATACCATCTACTTGCTCGTCTTGAATCTGAAGCACAGCCTTTATATTCTGTAGCTGTTATACAGGGACAAATATTAGAATAACTTTTCTTATACGGTTTTAATAATCTTGGGATACGGTAGCGGCCTCCAATTACCCTATTTCTATTTTGAATTGGTGGGTCAATGAATTGTGCGGCATTATATATTTTACCCCAAAAATTTAATTCAGTTTTAAATTGCCCGACATTTTCCACCCAAAAAATAGAGTGAGGTAATTGTAAACACCACTCTAAATAATTGATTGCAAAATCACTTTTAGGTTTTCCTTGCGTCCTAGCACTAGATAACCATTGACAAGGTGGACTAGCCCAAACTGCACTATAACTAGACAAATCTACTGTTATAGCATTTGCTAAAATGCAGTTGCCTGACCCGACCATTTTACTTAAATAATGTTTATTTGGATCTAATTCATAACCCGTACAATCGTGGCCGGCTAACTCTAAACCTAAACGAGCTAGACCGGCACCATCAAATAATACTGCTATTTTCATAGTTTAACTAAAAGTAGAGACTGTACTTTCATACTTAACCAAGGCTAAAAGTGAAATGGCAAGAGTCAATTGCTCAAGCAGAGTATTTGGGTCAATTGTAATATGTGCTACTTTAATACACTCAATAGCTCTATTGATGTAATAATCAACATCATCGACATCTAAGATTGTTTTCATCAACCCTGTTGCACTCTTACAATCAAATATACTTTCTTTTAGAATTTTGGAAATGTCACGTTTGTTCACCGGTTATCTCCACAAGTTCAAGGTTTGTTTCTATTAAATCCATTAGTCCTTGGTGTAATTCTATTACGTGTTGAGCACAAGCTAATGCTTGTCGTTGTAAATACAAAAGTTGTTTTGAGACTTTTTCAATTTCATATTTCCATGCTTTTTGATCGAGTGTGCTCATAAGGTGCCTTTTTAATTATTTATGGTAATACTGTTCTGTAATACACATTACTACTAGAAATAGTAGAATTATTGGTAATGTAATAGGCCAAAAAGTGCCACAAAGAAAATTTCTATTGATTTATCACAGAAAGAATCACACCCAATAACCAAATAATTATAAGAATATTCATTTCTTGTTCCTTTTAAACATGGCCGGACGTTTGTGGCTCCACCGTTTTAATAATTTTCTTTTTGCTTCTGACAATAAAATTTGTTCACGTAAATCGGTAATCTCAAATGCATCATATCTTCGCCACGTACCCTCCGGTAATAATGCTCTTACCTTCAATAAATTAATATATTCTGCTGACATTTTTAAGTCATGGAGCCAATCAAAAGCACGATTATAAGCGTCAATACGATGCTTACCCTCTTTAATTCGTATACATTGTTTTGGCACACCAATCATTAAAAGTGCAGGTTTCACTTCATCTAATAAAAAATTGATACTTTCAGTGGCTGTCATATTTGGACTCCCGCTCCTGCCAAGGCATCTAAAAGTTCAAATTTCGACATTCTTGAGTAATTAGTAATTTGATTAATTTTTGCAATTTCTTTTAACATAAGCATAGTGACATTACCGCAACCTAACATAATTTTAGTTACCCAACGCTTTAACGCATCCGGGTCAGGTAATAAAAGCCAAATAGTTATCCACGCTTTTTGTTCATCTGTAGCCGAATCCCAAGCCTCCTCAAAAATATCAGTTTGAATAATATAATCTTGTCGTCTAAATTCTAAGAATCTACGATGATGTTTTACTTGTATGTCTGCTCCAGTTATTTGCTCGCCCATGAAGTCTCCTTTTTATTCCAATCCATTTCTAGGAGCGGAACCTTATTTTTATATGATTCAACAGTGTCATTGACTATTTTATTGATTTTATCTTCATTTCCGGGTCGTGTTACTGTGTGGATTTCATCGTGTGCATTCATTGCACGAATTACCCAAGGATGTACTCCGGACGGTTGAAGACGACAAACATTACATTGTAACTTTTTAGTGATCTCAGCACCAGTGCTTTGAATTTCATGGTTTGCAGCGGCTCTTAGGTTGGATGCTTGAACATTAAAAGCAGCAGCATAAAGAGCACTTTGAATAGCCCCCGAAGCTGTTTGTAAGCGATCTCGTCTTTTTACTTTGACTCTAACAGCTTTCCAAGCTGCTGGTGGGCTCTGGGCTAAATCAAAAAGAATCTTACAAATTTTGTTTTCTAAAGTAAAGTAGCGACGGAACCCTAACAATGATTCAATATAATCTGCGGGCTCATGCCATTCAACCGCCGACCCTATACCGCCAGGCTGACGCATACTACAGAATTTTTCAAAAATTCGTTTTCTTGCTTTACCTATACCAGGGTATCTTTTATCGAAATTTTGACTGGCTTTGGTTGCTGTTTCAAGGTCAACACCCAAACGGTTAACTATAGTATTCTCGTCACCACCGTATGATTTACTAAAGATACCACGTTTACCGTCAGTATAATAATTTGTTGTATTTTTTGTTGCTATAATTTCATCATAGCTTACCCCAAACAACTCTTCCGCAAATAACGCATGTATAGATATACCAGCAATAAGATCGCGTCTAAGATTAGGGTCATCGTACACAGCTTCCATTAGTACGACCTCGAAACTTACAAAATCACCACCGCTTAATACATCACCGTTATCAAAATCAGCTAATGGAAAACATTCTCTGACCGCCTTAGTGTTCTTGACTCCTTGAGGGTTAAATTTATCACGCCCGGACATTCTTGAACTCAATGCACCAATAATGTTAAATGACGCGTGGAAACGGTTTGCTAAAAGAAGTTTATCGTAATTTACAATTTCATTTGCGGCTCGTCTTGATGTTAAAATCTCTCTAGCACGTTTAGCCGCAGGGTGTAGGCTACCATCCTCATTTATCCAACCACCTTCCCAATCCCCTTCAAATTTACCGGCAACTGATTCTAAAATCACAGCCTTAGTACCTTCATTTAATACGACACGTTCAGTTGCATCCATAACCTCGAAAAGATAAGCCTTAGCTTGTTTCGGTGCTGTAGGGATATTACCTACTTTCTTTTCAGCTAACCCCCTCATTTTTAACATCTTTTTACGGTCAATGGCAAAACCTCGCCATCTCGCTGAACCCACGGCACAAGCTAATTCTGAGTCATCGTCACCAGGCTCAGGGCTCCCGAAATATTTCCACAAGTCTTTAGTATAAGTGACATCATCACCTGCATATTTTCTCGCTAAAGAGTTATACGCCCAATGATCCACATAAAACTTAATAACTTCAGGCCAAGCATTGTTCCATTTTCCAGGCTTACCTATAGCCAAGGCATAAGGTGCATACCCCAAATCAGTAGGTCGCCACTTCTTATCAGGTTCGACATCTGTAAATTTGAGGATAAAATCCTCTTCCACTTTTAATGCGAATTTAGCTAAATCCTTCAAAGCGTTGGAGGCATTAAATTTTAGAACAATATCACAGAATTTAGGATCAATATCCCCATGCTCATCTTTACAATCATAAATTGCCCATTGACTAAGTGTTTGGTCCTTTCTCTTGGCAAAATAAATCCCATCCAAACTAACCCTTTTCTCTAATTCTTCTTTAACTTGTTCAACTAATTGTGAGGGTATTCTTTTTACTCTTATTGCACCCCGGCTCATTAAAGATTGAAATGTGCCTTTTTGTGCATGGAGCATTACGTCACAACACGCCTTCGGTTTTATACAAATATCCAGAAACCTAGCCTTTTCCTCTAAGATGGCTAACTCATCAATATGTTCAATAGGAATAGCACTATGGTCTGGAAAAAGTGAGAAGGTAGTATAAAGTTTGGAGATATGAAAATGATCAAAAGCAAGATTGAAACCACATACTTCCTGTGACATCATC
>SDBU01004797.1_pt1 | contig 16437 bp, 24 predicted proteins | sample 2277071 | NCBI WGS metagenome assembly SDBU01 (sample SAMN10397929, study PRJNA504765) | marine sediment metagenome | isolation source: marine sediment core GS08_GC12, 126 cmbsf | place: Arctic Ocean: Gakkel Ridge, Loki's castle | collected 2008
TAATAAAATTAGGGCTGGTCTTATAGCAGTACAGACAAATGCAGGCACATCAGGTTTTTTGGGAACTCCTGGAATAAATGCAAGGTGGCTGGGTGGTTCAACTGAAACACAGCTTAATGTAGGTTATTTAGGTGGAAGTACAGAGGGACAGTTATCCCCAACATATCTTGGTGGCTCTACCGAGGGTCAATTAAATGTAGATTTAGTAGACGGAGTGGAAGCGGCTGCCATGAATCAATTAGCAGTTGCTCAAGTAGTTGCAGCAAAGAAAACTTATGATGAAGGCTGTGTTGTTCATGCACCTAAAACATATACCCCAGCAGGTGCGGCAACAGCAACATTAGATTTAGCTTTAGGTAATAACCATGAAATAACCATGCCAGCAGGTAATATTACTATAGCAATATCTAATGAAACAAATGGACAGTATTTTGCTATTGATATAACACAAGATGGCGGTGGCTCTAGGACAGTAACATGGTTTACTACTATTAAGTGGGCTGATGGTTCAGCACCAACACTAACAACCACGGGCAGTAAACGTGATAGTTTTGGATTTAAGGTGACTGGTACAGATACTTACGATGGCTTTATAATAGGTCAAAATATTTAGGAGGTATAATGCCAACTTATGGAACTACAGATAGATGCACTGGCGGAACAGTGTCAGCTAGTAATGCTTCAGAGCAACCAATAGCAAATTTAGTAGATGATGATACTGGTACAACTTGGGGGACAGGAAGCGACTCACTACCTGGCTGGGTAAAATATGATTTTGGTGTTGGGGTATTGTGGGAAATTTCAAAAGTAAGACTATATATGGTTGATGATAATGCAAATCCAAAAACAGGTTCAATAGAGGGTTCTAACAATGATAGTGATTGGGATGAATTATGGAGTGGAACTTGGATTTATACTACTGGATGGCAAGAACAGACGTTTATAAATAGAGTACCATATAGATATATAAAACTTCCCATAACAGATGTTAAGAACGCAGGTTTAAGTGGTGGAAGAATATACTGCCATGAAATGGAAATGTATGAGGGAATATACCCAGCATCGTTCTTACTAAATATGATGAGGTAGATTAATGGCATTAACAGTTTTAAAAGATAAATCATTCATACTGGATTTCCTTGATTTTGGTGGAGGGCTGAACACAAGGGATTTAGATACCCTTATAAAAGATAATGAACTTTCAGACGTTGCTAATTTTAACTTTGACAAACGTGGAGCATTAGAGGTCAGAAGGGGTTTTACTAAATTCGGCACTACTGCTCTGGGTTCTTATGACGTTAAAAGCGTAGGGGGTTATTACAAAGTAGGGGAAGATATGGAGGTAATAGCCACAGGCTCTACCGTCATAGCCACAGTTACATCTTCCTCTAAGACCAATATTAAGACAGGGCTTTCAGGGGACGGACTTCTCTTTGACCTACACCAGTACGCTAACCATTATTACATGGCTAATGGGGAAGACCCCGTACAGGTCTATGATGGCTCAAATGATGTCTGGGACATAGGCTATCCGATACCGGGTTCTAATTGCACGGCAGCCAAAGATGGCACAACCGGGGGCTTGGAAGCCAAAGTATATAAATATAAGATTACATATTATTATTCTGACGGGCAAAGTAACAGTTCTGAAGATATAACAAGCATTACCCCGGACGCAGGTAAAAGTGTAGCCTTGACCAGTATACCTATAAATGGTGGGGAGAGGGTAACCCAGAGAAGGATTTACCGTACTGCAGGTGATGGGTCTACATATAAACTTTTAACTACTATAAATGACAATACCACAGAAGTATATCTTGACTCGATAGCTGACGCAGGTTTAGGGGCAGATATGGACACAGATAATGACGCTCCCCCGGTCTTGCATTATGTAGTAAATCACAAAGGCCGACTATGGGGAATGGGAGATCCTAATAATCCGTCAAGGGTTTATTATTCAAAGGCACTTCATCCTGAAAGTTTCCCCCCGACTTATTGGTGGGATGTAGGTAAGGATGATGGGACTATCGGCACGGCACTTACTACTAATCTGGGCATGTTTGTAATATTTAAGAATTATGCTACATGGGTTCTCACAGGGGACATACCCGTGGGTTCAAGTGCTGATATGGAACTTATCAATGCTAACCCTAAAGTGGGCTGTGTATCATTTGCGACTATGGCACATGATGGTAATGACCTGATATTTATGTCCCCGAATCTAGGGGTACAGACACTTAGCAGGGTAATACTGGCTACAACTGAAACTATGGATGTTGAAGCCCTGTCAGATAAAGTAGATACTACCGTAGAGGGGCTTGCGGAGGGCTACCTGCAATATGCCTGTGCGGAAATATTTAAACATAAGTATCACTTATTTGTACCCACCGGATCTTCCCAGACTGAAAATAATATTGCTCTGGTGCTTGACCTTAGAGGGCTTAACCCTGAAAATGAAGATACAGTCAGGTGGACTAGATATACAAATATGACCTTTAGCAGTTGTGCATTGATATATGACACTAATGGAGACAGGTTGCTGGTCGGTACCAATACTACAACTGGATATATATATGATTTCGGAGTAGGCACCAGTGATGCAGGGGTTACCATAGAAGCCTATGCTATGACAAAGAATCATAGTATGGGGAACTTTGCGACTTCTAAGACCCTGCGCAGTATGGCAAGTTTCGGCAAGGCTAGTGAAGATTGGTCGTTTACTATAAGGTTGTTTGTCGATAAGAGAGGTACAGTATCACAGGACACTTATAAGTTTAGCACAGGGGCAGCCATTCAGGGTGCAAATGTTTTGTGGGATACATTCGTGTTTGATAAGTATCTGTGGGACTCAAATTCAGGGTATACGAATGTGGTAGTTAATTTTATGAAACCGAAACTACTGACCCAGAATGGAGTGAACCTCTTGAAGTTAAAAATAGAAGGTGTAAGTGCGAACCAAGAATTTAGTTTTCATGGTGCAGTTATTAAAGGATTTTTAGGAAATGCATATATATATGATTAGTGTTATAATGGCTGCATGAAATATATATGGTACATAATAATAATAGCATTATTGTTTTTAATATATACTGTACTAGTTGTAGGTATTGTATTGGATAATTGGGATTTTGATAAACCACCCAAACCGATTACAAGAATAAATAGTAGAAAGATTGAACCCAGACCAGAAGAAATCCCATATGGTGAAGATTATGGATGGGATAATTTCGAAGAAAACGGAAAATTATAATATGTAGTGAAGTATAAATAAAAGTTAATATTATTTAAGACACTTTAATGGTGTCTTTTTTATTTGAAAGGAAAGTGATTAGAATGGCATTAGGAAGCGTATTGGCAGCAGCACAAGGGGCATACTATACTCCGACTAAAAGGGGTAGTGTAGCACTAGGAAGTAGGTATAAACCTTCATACGATATTAAATCTACATCTTATGCAAAGCCAGTTCAACCAGCACTTACGGGCGGCGGTGTAGCACAGCCAGTAGTCCAACAGCAACAGGCATTGGCAGCAGCAACCGGCGGTGGAATATCTGCCCAAAATACAGCCCTGCCTACATATAATCCACAGGCATATAATGTGAATCTGCCAACTATAGATTGGGGTTTTACCCCTACAGATTTACAGAGGGGTGATTGGCAGACACAGGCTACAGCTACAGCAGGGCAGGAAATAGATCCACAACTTCAGGCAATTAAGGCAGCCCTCGACCAGTACATGACACAGGGGCAGAATGTAAGGAATGAACTCAATCCCCGTTATACCAGTCAGAGTCTATCCGTGGCAAACTGGATAGAAAATTCTGTAAAGCAGGAAGCTATAGATAATGCCGTAAGACGTAATGCTACAGAATCAGGCTGGTTGCCTCAACAATTACAAGAAGCTGGTTACAGAGAAGCTGGTATGCGTGGAGATATAGAGAGACAGAGGAATCAGGAACTCTCTGCCCTTTCAGCTTTAGAGGCATCTCTGACACAGACAACAGGTGAACAAAGCACGATGCTTGAAGGACTAAGGGGCAAGAGGATTACTTCAGAACTTGCAAACTTAGAAAATACAGCATGGGCTAGATCACAGCAGGAGAAAGAAAGCCAGTGGACATCTGCATTAGGTGGAGAACAATTAAGGGCATCTGCCTATGGACAGAACGCAGCCAACCAACTAGCCGGATACCAGACACAGGCAGGGGTAGCCATGAGTGATGCAGACAGGGCATTACAGGCTGCTATAGCTTCTACCGACCAGAGCAATACTTTATGGCAACAGAATTTCCAGCAATCCAATACTGACTATGCAAGGCAGTTAGCCGCAAGTCAAGCCGCACAGGGCGGTGTAGCTAATGATACCCCTGCATATTTAATACCAGGAACTTATGAATGGAATAACTATCAGAATTGGTTATTGAATAAAAATCAGGGTGGAGCAACTGAAGAATCACCATTAGAAAGAGCAATCAGGGAAGCATTAGAAGGATAATAAATGGCAGAACCAAATACAGCAGAATGGTATCAACAGCAAGCTGATAAATATAAACTAAAGACTTGGACGGAGTCTGACAGGTTTACCAAAATGGATAGACTTGATTTAACCCTGTCCACTAAACTGTCAAACCTTAAGCCCTTACTTAATCAATATACAACCGACCCCGCAAGTCAATATTCACTTTCGTCAGGGGATAAGAAAACCATATCCACTCTTAGAAAGTATGCTCCAAGTCTATTTAAGACAGTAGAGCCATTTCCTAAAGCCCGAATGGATTATGGTTTAAAAAGAATACAAGATGAGAAAAAGGTATTAAGCGCACAAAAGACAGGGGTACAGGCTAAACTACTTGGACTCATAGATAGTCCACAATATCAGAAACTAGCTGAAACAGGCATAGCACCTAAGATTACATCAGACTTAAATGCACTAGGTAGATTAAAGGCAACAGGGGCATTCCCACTACAGAAGATATTGAGTTTTTTAAACACTATTCCCCGTGCTGAAGTAGGTATGCTAAGAGCAAGTATTGAAGCTACAAAAAAGTACAAGGAAGAGAATAAGGGAGTCTCAGGTTTACTGAATGTTCCACTTACCGAACAAATTAAAGCAACCCCAGAGATACTATCAGAAACATTTAAGTCCGCTTTTAATACTCCGGGTGCAAAGAGCAATGAGTATTTTGCAGAGTTATATAAGGATTATCTACCTGAAAAATTTAGTAAGGGTTTTGAATGGACTAAAGACCAGGATGATTGGGGGCAATGGCTTAAAGACAAAAAAGGTTTAGGGTTTTTCCGAGGAAACTGGGTACAGAAATTAGGTAGTGCAATAGCCGGAAGTCCGGCAGATATATTGGGACTTGCAACTGATGTATTACTTGACCCTACCACTTATTTTACAGGTGGGCTTGCCAAAGGTGCAAGGTTAGCCAATATAAGCTATAACGTAGTTGCTAAAGGTGGAAGGAAAGTAATCCCCAAAGGGGCAACCATCGTACTTAAAAAGGCTGGCTTGAAAGCAGTAGAGAAAGCCACTCCAAGACTTTTAAAGATTGTCAGGATAGCAAATGCGAAGGCAATAAAAACTTTTAAATCACCCGCAATGCTAGATGATTTCCTCAATAAGAAAGTAATTAATCTATTTTTAAAGGAGTCAAAAGGTAAGTTCACTGCTGGTCAGTTAGCCAATATGTTTGACACAGGTGGAGCAAAGATATTCGGGCAGACTGTAGTACCTGGATTTAAACTGCAAAAAGTATTCGGTAAGTCCTTAGATGAGATTGCTAAGATGAAAGCATTTAAGGGTATCGTAAAAGCCTTTAATCCACAGGCAGGCATAGATGAAGTATTCAGGCCACTAAAGGCATATGGTGAAAGCCTTACCCGTGCAATCTATGGTAAGAACTTAGGCAAGTTTATGAGGATAATTGGTAGGCTCTCCAAAGAGGAACTGACCGACCTCAATATGCTAAAGATTATAGATAGCAATATACCCCTGCTTGAGAGAAAACTTACTACCTCACAGAACTTCTTAAAGGTTACTACCAGGAAAGCTAGAGATCAATTATTTGCTGTCCCTGACCCTAAGAACGTTACTAAATCCACTAAGTCCATAAATGATATTGCCCGTAAAATGGCAGAGCTTCAGGAACTACGTGACGGGATAAAAATTACTCCCAAACTTCAAACTGCTGCCGATGAATTAGGAGAACTCTTAGGAGAGGTCAGGGTACAGGAAACAGGATTAGGTTATAAACAGGCAGAGGATTATTTCCCTGCTGTATTCCAAGAAACAGGGAAACCAAGAACAACACTTAAATCTATAAGAGAAGGATTTAACTTAACCCAGATAGAAGATGATGCTGCTACTAAGTGGGCTGACACAAGTGTTGAAAAAGCGTTCTTTGAAAAGGCAAAGACAAGGGATGTCCTTGAAGCTATGAAAGAAGGACTCGCTCCTGTACCCATAGAAGATGTTATCCCTTACCGTTTAAGGGCAGGGGCTAAAAGACTTGCAAGGGTAGAACTTACTGATGGTGTAAAACAGTTTGGAGTGCAAGGTAAATTTAAGGCTGGCAAAGACTTCATACAGCTAAGGGATGCCAAAGGCAAGGTAATGAAAGAACTCAAAGGCTGGTACTTCCCCAAAGAATTAGAGAACTCTTTCAGTAAGGTAGGTAAGTTATTCTTTGGTGATGAATCTGCCCGTAATGCTTTTAAGTATTATGACAAACTTTTAACTATCTGGAAACGTTGGGCTTTGGCTACCCCGGGATACCATTTCCGTAATTTTTATTCAGATACATTTTCAGGTGTAATGGAATACGGATTGGATTATCTTAACCCTAAACATTGGGCTGACTATTTTAAGTTTAAGAAAACTGGTTCTATTAAGATACGTGGCAAGATATATACTGCTGATGATTTTGTAAGGGCTGGTATAGACCCCGGTCAGTATGTAGCTGAAGCTAAAGTCAAGGCTGGCACACCACAAAACATAAGGAGTCTGATAAGTTTACCTGAACAGTCCCTAAGATTTGGACAGCACAGAGAAGCTGTTGGCAGAGGGGTAGCAGGGATTATAGAACTTAAAAAAGGTTCTAGTATTATAGACGCTGCCTTTAATGTTAAAAAGGTATTCTTTGATTATCAGAGCCTTACTCCTTTTGAACAAGGTGTTATGAAACGGTTTATCCCGTTTTATACTTGGCTTAGAAAAAACGTCCAAAGACAGGTAGAGTTAGTTGCAACCCGGACAGGTGGATATGCTTCAATACCTAAGTTCTTAAACTATTTGGAAGAAACTGCCGAAACAATGTACGGGCATGACGCTTTGGAACAGTACAAGGAAACACAGCCGGAATACTATAAAGGGCTAGGTGTTACCTTTACAGCCATGAAAGATAAAGAGGGCAATCCTTTAGCATGGAACCCGAACCTGCCATTTCAGGACTGGTCTAGGCTTTCAGGAAGAGACATAATGAGTTCAGCTTCTCCTATCTTAAAGATAGTAATGGAAATGGTAACTAACAGGGATATATTCTTTGAGTCTACCATAGACAGGGCAAGGGAAGGCAGGTACAATTATTCGGAAGCCCCTAAGTGGCTGTCAGCCACAGTAGGTAAGTTGCCGGAGAGCGTACTTAAACAAATAGGTTTTAAAGATGATGGTGGCAAGCTGATGATTTCAGATCAGGCTGCCTACAATATAAGGCAGATACCAATGCTTGCTTCTCTATCAAGGACAATGCCTGCTGTGGAGACACCCAAGACAGGACTAAGCGTACTCTCTACAACATTGGGTGCTAAGTTCTTTCAGTTTGACCCTGAAAGGGAAAAGGCTGCAAGGGCAGAGGAATTTTCAGACAAGGTAACTTCCCTTAAAAAACCCGGTGGATTAGGTGTTGATGATATAGAAACAGCATACAAACAGATGTATTCAAATCATCTGCTAAAACAATTCCCTAAATATTCGGCTGCACAAGCTATCAGGGAAAAGATTAAGTATGCAGGTGGCTCAAATGCTAAAATCAGATTACTTCTTGATTTAATGGAGAAACCATATAACGATGCTATGGATGAAATCAAAGGTAAGACATTGCCCGAGCTGGCTACGGTTCTCTCGGGGCTGGGTATCACTCCAACAATGAAAGAAGTAGAGTCAATCATAAATCAGTTAAGGGTGCAGTAAGATGAATACCAACAAACTTAAAAAAAGAGGGAATAAGATTGCTAAAGAGTATATTTATGAATTTGGCAATGGCAGTAATGCAGGTCGGGATAAAATTGGGCAGGCTATCTTGAAACATGTAAGGGTACTTCCAAAAGACCAGAGAGATTTCTTAGTTTTGTATATCGATAATAAGATTGATTGTAAAACTGAAAAGATAGAAGAAATCCTAAAAGAGATAAGGGATGAAATTAAAATGATTAAAAAGGAGTTATATACAAATGGCAAAGAGTAGAATAAAAATAGTTGAAGACAAGTTAGACCGATTGAGTTTCAGGGTCAAAATAATATATGCCCTGATTATTTTAAACATCGGGGTTGTACTAGTGGTGAGGTTTGTATGAGAACAGGAGCAAGTGCAGTATGCACAGCAGGAGGGGTTACTGTCGAATGTAACTCTGCTGAAGTAAGATTTAGGGATGGGCACAATGAGGATGCTGTCTTTGAAAAGAATATAAAATTCTGTATAGATAATAATATATATGTCATAGCTAATTATTGTATGTATTCTAAACCCTTTAATTCTTCAAGGCTCAATACAATGATGACTATTATGTTTACCAATGGTTGCACTAAATCTAATTCTAGGATTACAGTTCATAATGAACCTATGAAGTATGTGTCTAAAGAACTATATGCACAACAGATAGACCAAGTGTACACCCAAGTAAACGGTGATTTTTATATAGGTGCTGGTAATGAGGAATTTCTTTTAGCGCAAGCCAAAGGGAATATGTACCAGTACATCTTAGATAATGCACAGTTTGACTATCTTGATATACATTTACAATCCTCGATGATAGGCTCCGATGGTAGGGTGAACTTTGAAAGGGTAAGGCATTGGTTATCTATTTCAAGACAATGGGCTGTAACCTATGGAAAGAAACTATCCTGTACAGAGGCTAACTGGTCTAAGATCAAGGAGGCTACGGGGCATAAGGATTTAATGCAGGAAAGGGAACTTGCCAGACAGCATGGGTGTGAAGATTTTGATATAGTATTTATTGATGGATTATGGGAAAAATATAAATGGCTGTCTTATTTATATAGAGGAAACCAGAACTCACCTTACTGGAATGATTTAAGACAGAAGATGTTAGATGAAAAAACAATAGAACCGCCAGAGGAGGATGAAGATATGAAATTAGAATTATTAAAACCGGGCAGTGACAACAATCAAGTTCGCTGGCTCCAAGAAATCTTAATGCTGGAATACGGATACCCCAATGAATTTGAAAATCCATTTGATGGTAAGTACGGTAATTACACACGTCAGCAAGTAGAAGCCTATCAGGAAGCTAATGGGCTTACGAAAGATGGTTATGTGGGAGTCAATACTACACTTGATTTACTTTTTGACGTTGATAAGAAACCTGTGGAAGATAGAGTTTTTACTACTGACTATTGGGACAAACGACTAAAGATATTAGTATCATTTGACAAATAATATTAATCATATAAAAAAATACAATAAGCAATATCGTAAAAGGCTTAAAGAAAGTATAGACGTTAGCAAGGATAGGTAGATATGGATAAGTACGATGATATAACAGACAATTTTAAATATTATGAATTCTATTCATCTGCTATAGTGAACGGCAGGAAAGTAAAGCACCATGTTGAGCCACCACCCCAGCATGAGGGCAAGATAATTGCTATGGCTACCGAACTTCAAAAAGTCAGGGATATTATCAGGATGCCTATAATCATCAATTCAGGCTACAGGACACCTGTATGGAACAAGGCTGTCGGGGGTACTGACGGAAGCTATCACATGCTATCTATGGCAGTAGATACTAAAACCAGATATCCATTGTTTAAATATTATTCACTGCTTTTAAAGTACACTAATTTTCAGGGCTTTGGCTACTATCGGTTTAAAAGATTTATACATAGTGATCTAAGAAATACATACAAAGTGTTTAAGTATTGAGAGTGAGGTGAAATTATGGAAATTCCAGCAATAACAATAGTAATAATAGTGGCAGCGACAATAGCTATAGTAAAGAGAATAAAAGCTGAAGCACCGCCTTTAGCTGATTACATCTATACTATTATGGCATTTGTGGTAGGTGCAGGGGTTTATGCGATAGCTACATACGCACCTGTATGGGCACAGACTATATTTATTATCGGACTGGCAGCGTCAGGGATATACGATATATTCAAATCTAAGACTTCATAACTAAACGGGGAGGTCGGTAAAACATCGGCTTCCCATATTTTTTTTTACATTTCAAGAAACTTCAGGAAATCCCCACGGTTAAATCTTTTCCTTGACATGACCTGTGCTATGTATTACTATAGTAAATAGAGTTAACCCGTGATAACATAGCAAATTTAGGAGAATAGCAATATGAAAGATATGACAATTCAGAAGTACAGGAAAGATAAGGGTCTTAATCAGCAACAGTTAGCTGATATACTAAACCTTCCAAGAACTACTGTCTCATTCTATGAAACGAAAAGACAGTACCCCAACCTAGAGACAGCTGAAAGAATGGCTGACATATTAGGTAAAACAATCGGACAATTATATTCAGATGAAGAATTAGTTATAATAAAATAGAAAGGAATGATGATGAAGGTAATTTACACAAACGGTATACCAATATGTCCCTATTGCAAAAAACCTACCGAGCGGAGCGGTAGTGGGATGGAAACAAGTACATGTATGTATTTTCCACCCGAATATAACAAAGATGGTATAAATGTAAATCCTGACAGAAATATACACTCTTCGCAATATCAATGTTGGGAATGTGGTGGAAGTTTTGGAATATCGGGTAATGGCGTTGGTGAGTACAAATACGATATTAGTAAAAAGAAGGATAAAATAAGTAGACCATTTATTAAAGCTGTTCCCCGGGGAAGTTATACAATAAGCATAGATTATGGAAAGGATAAATGACCCAACTAATACAAATTAGAATTAACAACTTTTTTGAGGAGCGTCTACATGAAGAAGTTACTAAGGCTCGTAAGATTGTTCTAGCGAACCGTCGTAGAGCTAAGAGAGCATTATATAAGGACAGGAAAGATAAAGTAAAATGAACTTCACTAAAGAATATATAAAAGAATGTGATTGTAAAGAGATACAGGGGTTGAGAGAAGATGGTGTTTACAAGGGAAGACCCCAAAAGAAATTTCTTATAGGTGACGCAAGATATTTTGTGGATGCTGATTTAATTTTGTATCAAAATATAGAAGATTTATACTCTTACCCAATGAATATCTGGCTCCCAACAGGAGACCAATTAGATGATGAGATAAAACAACTCTGTATGAAAAATCCAATGTTGAGATATGAGGCTTCATGGATAGGTACTTGTTGGGAAACATATATATTAGAGAACGATTTTCCTAAACCTAAAGTTAAATTTTTTGAAGGAAATCCTGATAGAAACTTAGCCAAAATATTATTATTGAAAGCATTACTTAGGGACCAACATGAACCTACTAAATAAAATATTTAGATTTAATTTAGATGGATTATTAATAGGGAATGAACCGTTAATAATCGGAACAAGTATGCTATACAAGGGTCGTTTTTGGGGATCTCCGACATCTCAAACTAAAATTTACTATACTACAGTTCCCGCCCCTGAAGACTGGACACCAATTAAATATATTGATTTAAGCCGAAAGGATTAACATGACACGTAAAAAGAGAGCAAAAATCATAAATAAAGTAGAGCATATATTCGATGACCTTGATGACTTGCCGACAACCAGTGCTACCACAAGGGCATTATGTACCTGTAATAAGCTGATAGACGATATCATGGATATTAATGTAGATGACGGTGACTGGATGATAGAGGCTGAAAGGACAGCAGGTGACATGAAGTGTGAACTTTTAAGAGACAGGGAGGGGAAATGAATTGTTTCGGTTGTAATAATTTAGCAGATATCGGTGATACGTGGGAATGTGGAGGAGAAGAAATTGACCCTGAAAAAATAGATGCAGAAATGTGTCCTGATAGTGATTTAAGGGAGGAAGCATGAACAAGATTAATAAATATCTATTTGACTACAAAACATTAAGTCCTTGGGAAAAGCAAGTGATTGATGGAATGGGTGGGTGGGCAAAGGTATTTAGATTTGGTTGGATAATAAGACACCCCAATACATGGAAGTATAAAATTACACATAATATTAAGAAATTACAAAGGAGGAACTAAATGAATGATGAAGTAATTGATGTCAAAGAGACAGAGGAAATGCCGGTTGTACTTGGTGCGGATAATCTAGTGCAAATGGCAGAGGCAGCAGAGAAAAGAGTACAGGCAATACTAAGGATTAAACGTGCTGCCTTATCGGTAACATCAAAGCATGACTGGGTAGATCAGAATGGTAAGCCCTATTTACAAGTGAGTGGGTCTGAAAAGGTTGCAAGGTTATTCGGTATCTCATGGCAGGTAGAAGAACCACAGTTTTCTATAGAAGAAGACGGACATTTTTCCTATACCTACAAGGGTGCATTTACGATAGGCTCAACACCCCCCATTGACTTCATAGGTTCAAGGGGTTCTAAAGACCCGTTCTTTTCAAAGAGCCACGGCAATGATATACCGCCATCAGAGATAGATAAAAACGATGTGAGGAAAGCAGCCTTTACAAATCTATTAGGTAATGGAATTACAAGGCTTTTAGGTCTTAGAAATCTTACATGGGAAGAAGTAAAGGGGGCAGGGATAAATACAGATTCAGTTTCTAAGGTTGACTACAAGAAAACCGAAATGTCTGAGGATGCCAAAGAGCAGAGAAAACAAATTGGTGAATGGTTAATGGAAATGGCTTTAGATGATAAGGACAAGGCTTCTGCACTTCTTGAACAGTTTACAGCATTTGAAGCTAAAGACGGTAAACAGGTCAAGGGTAAGACAAGCCTTAAGTATGTGTCAGAGAAAGCTACCCCGGTTACTTATGGGAAAGTACAGAAAGCCTATGAGGAATGGAAAGAGGGTAAGGATATAGCTGATGAATATGAGAAGAAAGAGAAGGGAGGAAAGTAATGAGTGTTAGGTATTATTGCGATATTTGTGAAAGAGAAGCTATCGAAAGATTAAAAAGAAACTATGTGTCAGATAGGGCTAAGATTGAGAAAGACAATGTAATAATAGAAGTTTCTATAGCTGTGGACGGAACATGGAATAGTGGTTTTGTCTGCAAAGATTGTTTGGAAAGAGTATTTAATGATGGTGTGTGGCACAAGGGTCAGTGGGAATAATGGAAGCCAAAGAAATAGTAGACCGGATCATAGAAGCTAAACGAAAGAAGATAAAGACTAACCCCTGCCATGTTTGCAGAGCTTCGGAAATCGGACATCCTTGCATGAAGTATCTTGTCCTGTCAATTACCAGATGGCAGGACAGGACACCACATGACCCTGGACTTCAATTTGTCTTTGAGGGCGGGAATATGATTGAGGATATGGCAGTAAAAGATTTAGAGGAAGCAGGGTTTAAAATCTATAGGCCCGAACCTGACCGTGCAATTGCAGAATCAAGACCCCGTATCACAGGGCATATAGATATCAGGATAGACTTCGGGGACGGCAAGGTCTATACAGGGGAGATTAAAGGTCTTAACAAATATGATTTTGATTCCCTTAATTGCCTACAAGATTTTTTCAATTCTAAAAAGGTCTGGATTAAAAAGTACCCTGCCCAACTTATGACCTATATGTTTATCAAGAATGAGGAAAGGGGATTCTTCTACCTTAAGTCTGTACCTGGATTTCAGCCAAAGATAATATGGATAGACCTAGACCTTGATTATATGGAATCAATCTTGCAGAAGACTGAAAGGATTGAAAAGCACGTTGCGGAAGGCACTATCCCTGACGGTGTAGATGATATTGATATCTGCCAGAGATGTGCATTTTGGCATATCTGCTTACCGGAGTTAAAGGCTACTGAACTGGAACTTATTACTGATCCCGAACTGGAAGACAGCTTAGAAAGGTGGAATGTGGTTAAGCCGTTTTATAAGGAATATACCTTATTGGATAAAGAGATCAAAAAGAAGATAGCCGGTAAGGAAAAACTGATGATAGGGGATTTTTTAATACAGGGAAAGATTATTGAGAGGAAAGCTACTATCAGAAGGGAAATGCCAGCATCAAGTTTCTGGAAATACAAGATTGTCAAAGTCTAGGAGGTCTAAATGCTAACACCAATGAATAAACACTTAAGTATAAACTTAATGCTTGGTTTAGGCTTACCACTTCTGTTAGGGACAAACGGCTTTAATATTTATATGATTATTCAGTATCGGTCTGATTGGATTACCCTAACTTTTTTAATACTACTTCAATTATACGGCTTGTTTGTACTTTCTTTGTGTATCAGAATTATTATATTGAGACTAAAAAGTAAGAGGGGAATGTGAGTATGTATAAACTATGGATAGTTATTATAGTACTGGCTCTTATAATCGTATATATGATTATATTTATCTCGGTTAATGATGTTATCCAGCTAAAGGACGATATATCAGTACGGGAAGCCAGGATACTCTATATGGAACAGAAGCTACTGGACAAGGATTTTGCTTATACAGCGTGTAAGGTAGAGATAGATAGGTTGGATAGCTTGATTCTAGGGGCTGAGATGTATGAGATAGTAAAAGATACACTCATGTCTGCTATATTACATATTGGTACGTTACAATCGACAATGGATAGAGCAGGGATAGTGTACCTTAAATGGATTATAGATAGCATACTGAGTGAAGGTTACTTTGAGGACATAGAGGAACAGGTGGAGTATTTTGAGGGGTTGGGAGAATGAAAGACAGAAAGAAATATGAGTGTAATAGATGTGGGTATGAATGGTTTGGTAGTGCCGAAAAACCACCAGTAACTTGCCCTAGTTGTCGTAGCCCGTACTACAATAGGGAAAGAGTTTATAAAAAGAAAGAGGAATAATGTGGAAGGTTGGGTATCTGTCTACCGTAAACTTGCCTCAACAGATCTGTGGCTCAAACAGAAATTTACTAAAGGTCAGGCATGGGTAGATTTAATAATATTAGCTAATCATAAAGACGGAATTATAGAAAAAAGAGGACAGATCGTATCAGTAAAAAGAGGTCAGATTGGGTGGTCTGAACTAGCACTTTCTATCCGTTGGAAATGGTCGAGAAATAAGACAACAAGATTTTTATTTTGGTTAGAAAATGAAAACCAAATAATACAACAGAGGAAAAGGGTAACAACCCTTATAACAGTGGTAAATTATGAGAAATATCAGAACCCAGAAAAGTATATGAAACAACAGAAGATACAACAGAAAGACAACAGAAGTCTTAAAACGATACAACAGAAAGACACTAACAATAATGATAATAAAAGAAATAATGAAAATAAGAAGATTTATATAGCCGTAATTGACTACCTAAATAAGAGGACCGAAAAGAAATTCAAGACGACTAAGGGGAATATTAAATGGATAGAAGTAAGACTTAATGAAGGGCATACTTTGGAAGATTTTGAAAAGGTAATAGATATAAAAACATCTCAATGGAAAAATAATTCAGACAATAATAAGTTTTTAAGACCAGAAACATTATTTGGAAATAAGTTTGACGGATACTTAAATGAGATTTTAACCCCAAAGGGTACTGAAAAAGTAGCCGGGGTGGAAGCATATAAAGATTACAAACCAGAAGTCATAGATTCTAAAATGCCAAAAGGATATAAGGATAGTGAACAATATAAACGAATTAAGAAATTATAGGGAGGAAAGATTATGAGTGAAAACGAGAGAGTAGACAAATTAGAGAAGCGAATAGAAATTTTAGAAAAAACAGTTAGATATCTAGTTGGTGGAAGAATGGATGATAAAATGAGAAGTTTGGCTGGTATTAGTGAAAGACCATATTAGGAGGAACTATGAGTGATAAAGCATGGGAAGACAGTCTTGGGGATATTGCAGATGATATACCAGAAAATCTGTTTGAGGCAATCAGTAAAATTAATGCCCTAAAAGCTGAAAAAGAAAAGTTACAACAAAAGGTGGGGGAACTTAAAAGAAGATTATTCCTTGAAGGCTTTTGTCCTTTTTGTGGCAGTAAAGAATTTTTCAACAAAGGTAGTACTAAATTTTGTGATGGCTGTAAAAGCATGTTTTTTGAAAACGAGCAAGGTGAATATGAAATCAGGAAAGCGCATAGAGTTAAGTAACTTAATTAAACAATCCC
>SDBU01004798.1_pt1 | contig 16434 bp, 13 predicted proteins | sample 2277071 | NCBI WGS metagenome assembly SDBU01 (sample SAMN10397929, study PRJNA504765) | marine sediment metagenome | isolation source: marine sediment core GS08_GC12, 126 cmbsf | place: Arctic Ocean: Gakkel Ridge, Loki's castle | collected 2008
CATCGGCAGAGGTTACCCGATATAGCTTCCTTTACCTCTTCTTCCGTTGGCTGGGGATTCTCATCAAGCAGAGCCTTAGCTGATAACAGCATCCCTGGTGTACAAAAGCCGCACTGAAGAGCGGCGTAATCAATGAATGCCTGCTGCAGTGGGTGAAGCTGACCATCTTTCGCCAGACCCTCAATGGTAAGAATATCCTTACCCTGGGCGTCTACGGCTAAGAGCAGACAGGATAGAACCGGTTTACCATCAAGAAGAATGGTACAGCTACCACAGTTACCAAGGTCGCAAGCCTTCTTGGTTCCTGCTAGCCCCAGTTCATCCCGAAGAACATCCAGCAAAGTCATTCTTGGCTCTACGGCTACTTGGTAAGATTCTCCGTTTACACTTAGTGTGATTAGCTGTTTCATAATGGTTACCTCTTTAAATAAAGTCTAGCTAATACTTTGCCACGCCTCGTTTATGGCTCGCTTGACCAGGAGTGAGGTCATTCGTCTACGGTAGTCAGCTCGGGAACGAGGCCGGGTTTCCTCAACAGCTACTTTCGCTGCCTTTTCTATTAGCCCGTTGTCTATTTTCTTGCCCCGAAGTAGCTCCTCTGCCCGCCTGGCTCGAATAGGGGTAGGAGCTACTGAGCACAATCCTATTCTTATGTCTTTACACCACCCGCCTGCAGAATCTAATGTCATTAGAACAGCGACCCCTACCAGAGTCTCATCCTCTGCGGTTATCTTGGTTAGCCACTGGTAACAGCCATTACTTTTCGGTGGCGGGGTTGGTATCTGGATTTCGGTGAGTAGCTCAGTCTCACCGAGAGCGGTTTGAAACGGGCTGATGAAGAATCCATCGACAGAGACTACCCTTTCTCCCTGAAGACTGACCAGCTTTAGCTTGGCCTCTAGGACAAGCAGTGATGGGACTGCATCCTGGGATGGTCCTCCGTTACAGATATTGCCTCCTATAGTACCCATATTTCTGACTTGAGGGGTACCCACCTTTCTACAGGCAGTAGCCAGTAGTCCAAACTTGTCTTTGACAATGGAGGAATTGGCTACGCTCTGAAGGGTAGCCAAGGCTCCCAGCTTTAAGCCGTCCTCATGGCTATAATGGATGTAGTCCAGTTCAGGGAGAATAGCCTTGATGTTGATTATATATTGAGGGCTTATCTCCCTCTTCTTCATTGACACAAGTAAGTCTGTACCGCCGGCCATCACCTTGGCGGCACCTCTATATTTGTCAAGTAACGAGCATGCCTCGCCAATAGTCTTGGGTACTAGATAATTAAACCTGGGCAAAGTCAATAGATAACCTAAATTTGACGCAGCCATTATCCAGCTCCTTCTAAATTATGCGTAATTCTTAGTGTCGCCTGGGTTGCCATTCCTCCCAGAAATTGTCTGCATTCCTGGGTTTACCATAGCCAAGCAAATCGTCCATCTTAACATAGAAAGAATCTGCCCACCTCCCATTATCGGTAAACCACCGGACTGCCCGGTGGAACCAAGTATTGGGTTTGTTATACGGGCAACAACCAATACAAATGGTACATGGTTTGTTAATATGTGCCCAATATGTGCGGCATTTTTCAGCATTTATCGGCCACTTCAGTTCACCAGCAACGTTCGATACATTATGCGGTTCAGCGGTTCTTTCGCCAAGCATAATAGCCTGCGACGGACACACATGAGCACATTTGCCGCACACAGAGCAGAATTCGGTTACTCCAAAATCTATGGGTGCGTCAGCTACCAGTGGTAAATCAGTGATTACCTTGCTTATTCTCACCCGGGGGCCAAACTGCGGTGTAATCAACAAACCGTTTCGGCCCAGGTCACCCAGTCCGGCTCGCATTGCCATTGGTATGGAGATGGCAACATCATTGGTAGTGCAGTCAATAGCCTTAAACCCAAGATTCCGAATGAACGCTGATAGATAAGCATTGGTAATAGCCATCCTGCTGTAGCCCATGCTGGTAGTCGCATCAGCGATATAGGTAGGGAAATACTTAATCAAGCTGTAGTCTTCTTCAAAACCCATAACCACCGCATATTGAAACTCCTCTGGTATTTCCTGGGGTTTAGACTCCGCAATTAGCATCGCTGCGTCATGCGAGGATGGTCCTAACCGCTCGTGCGTGTGGGAGTATACCCACCGCCTGTCCAATCTGCAGATACCCACCAGGTCAGCACCAAAGTAACTAGCCGCCTTCTTTATATTACCGGTTATTGTTTGTCGGTCACTAACATCAATCTTTGCCCCCTCTGGAGGTTTGTAGGTCATGGCAAGCACATACTCATTTGAAGTTGCGATCGCCTCCATTACCGCTTTAGAGGCACGACTGGGATTGGGCTTGGAGGTGTTAAATAGCTCCATCATAGTGCCATAACGGCTCGCCCATCTTAGCCCCTGGTCTTGCAGAGCATAGCCCGGCTTCTCTTTGACCTCACCTGTAAAAGACCAGTTCTTCAATAATCCCTTTATCTCAGGGTCCCAGCTGGGTCTATTAAACATCGTGTACTTCTGGTCAAACCTGTCTACCGGTCTTACTATGTATTTCTTTTCCCATTCGTCTAATGTAAGATGCCTCATAGCTAATCTCAGCTCTTGCCGGATGATGGTGACACCATTTCGATTAATCCCAGTAATTATATCAGCTACCTCATTAATTAGTAAAGGAGATAGCCCTTGTAGCCGGGTATTGACAAATCAGAATATCGTCTTATAACATAACCACCCTATAATACCTATTGTAGATATAATGAGATTTTTTGACTTCAGCCGGGGAGCTTGGGGGCAAGATGACCGTTATCGCCGCCCCCCAGTGACTTCTCCCCGTCCTCGGTCTTTACTTTTGAGGCAGCTCATTCCAGCTTTACCCGAGCTGCACATTAATTCACCAGCCACAAGCTAAGCCTACCCCAAAAGAATTCACGCTTTTTGTTGAGCCGAACCCCTGCTATAATGATAAGCAAATACCATAAAATTGAGCTTCCCTAGTTCTCAGGGTGACGGAGGTGCTGTATGAAGGAGAAAAAGGTACTAGCTGGAAGGGACAAGGTAAAAGTAGCCGTTGTACAAGCTGCGCCCGTCTTTATGGATAAGGAAAGCACTATTGACAAGGCATGTGGCCTGATAAGAGAGGCTGGACGGAATGGGGCAGAACTTATCGTCTTCCCTGAGGCTTTCATCTCCGGCTACCCAGCTATCTACACTGGAGGCTGGGAGAGCAAACCTTCTGAGTGGGCACCCTATATGATTGCACTCCAGGACAACTCCCTACTGGTGAACAGCGTAGATACTGAGATTCTGGGAGAAGCGGCGAGGGAGGCGAATGCATACGCAGTTATTGGCTGCAACGAGCTTGCTGACCGTCCGGGGAGCAGAACCGTCTATAATACGCTCCTATTTATAGGCAGGGATGGTAACGTTATGGGGAGACATAGGAAGCTTATGCCCACCTATACCGAACGGACTTACTGGGGCTGGGGGGATGCTAGCGACCTGAAAGTTTTTGATACTGATATTGGTCGGATTGGCGGTCTGATTTGTGGCGAGAACCTGATGATTTTGGTAAAAGCAGCCATGATGCAAAAAGGAGAGGAATTTCACATTGCCGTCTGGCCCGGGGTTTGGAGTGGGCACGGGGAAACACACCTTCTGGATCCTGAAACAGACCCTGAAGGTAGAACCTCCACGATATACCCTATCATAAGGTCATATGCGTGTGAGTCCCAGGCTTTCGTACTCAGTTCACACGGCATCCTTCGAGAAAAAGACTTCCCAGATAGGTGGAAGCATCTAAAAGATAGTGACCACACAAACTACAGCTGGGCAGTGGGAGGAAGCACCATAATAAACCCCCACGGGAGAGTAATAGCCGGGCCTTCAATCGGGGAGGAAACCATCCTCTATGCCGATTGTTATGCCCATCATATTAAGCTAGCCAAAGCCCTTTTCGATTGCTTAGGCCATTATACGAGGTGGGATGTAGTTCGTCTCCAGGTAAACACGGAGCCGTGGACTCCACAAGCAGAGATGGTGAAGAAGCCGAGGGTAAGGCTACCGATGACGGAGCTTCGCCGCATATCCGAGGAACACGAGATAAGCATGGAGAAGCTGGAAGCTATTGTTGACGAACTGAACAAATTCGTCTCTGCTTAGACCAAATATAGACCATTGGATGGCGAGGATTACAATGAGTGGACCACTAGATGGGATACGAGTCATAGACTGTTGCCGATGGCAGATGGGACCTGTTGCCGCGGCAATACTAGGCGACCTTGGAGCCGATGTGATTAAGGTAGAGCCACGCCTTAGCGGTGACCCGGGGCGAGGTTCAGCGGTTACTGCCAGAACCACAGGCGGAGTTGACATACCTGGTCATGTATTGTTTGAGGTATGGAATCGCAATAAACGAGGCATTACCCTTGATTTGACTAAAGAGAAGGGACGGGAAGTCATCTACCGGTTAGTTCGCAGTGCTGATGTACTAATTCACAACTTGCGAAAGGGTGTGGCCGAGAAATTAAGAATAGACTATGAAAGCCTGTCTAAATATAACCCGAAGCTTATTTATGTCACTGTCACAAGCTGGGGGTCAAAGGGTCCAGAAAGTGGTGAGCGAGCTATGGATTTTACTGGGTTGGCACGCTCAGGGCTGTCATACCTCGCCGGCAGCAGTGATGACCCACCATTGATCTTCGTCTCAGGGCTGGCTGACCAAACGGGGGCACTGATTACGGTTCAGGCTGTGCTCGCCGCCCTGGTAGCCAGGGAACGACAGCAAACTGGGCAGGTGGTTGAAACCTCGCTATTGGGTAGTATGGTCGCTGGCTTGGAGAGCTTTCCCGTGCAAGTCAGAGCCACTTCCGGTCAGGAGATGCCAAGAAGAGACAGAGCTAAAATGCCGAATCCACTATGGAGTTATTATCAGTGCAGCGATGGCAAATGGATTGCCTTGGCTGCGCTCCAGGCTGACCGATTCTGGTCATCACTCTGTAAGGCATTGGGTATTGAAGACCTTGAGCATGACCCAAGGTTTAAGGACTCGGAGGTCAGGAGCCAGGTTGAGCATTGTGAAGAGTTGATCCGTACTCTGGATGAAATTTTTGCCACCAAGCTGAGCCAGGAATGGCTCAGAGTGCTAAAAGAGCATAGCATCATCTGTGGGCCGGTTCAAACTATATCTGACCTGCTTACTGACCCCCAGGTGCAGGCAAATGAATATATTATGGATTATGACCATCCTGTTTATGGGCGGATAAAGACAGTAGGCTTTCCCTGGAGATTTAGCCAAACACCGGCAAGCTTGAGGCTGCCTGCACCCCAATTGGGGCAGCACACTGAAGAGGTTCTTCTGGAAATTGGCTATACCTGGGATGAGATTGCCGAGTTAAAGGAACAAGAGGTAATTTGATTTTATAGCAGGCATAAGTAGCTAAGGGCGGGGCAGAGTTAGCTGAGCTTTAGCTGAGTCGCTCTCTATCTCGGAGCACCCTCCGCAGTACCTTTCCCACCGGCGTTTTTGGTATTTCCTCGATAAATTCAACCTCTCGGATGCGCTTGTAGGCGGCGATTCTCCCCGCACAAAATTTAATGAGTTCCTCTTCGCCAACGGTATGTCCAGCTCTTAACGCTACATACGCCTTGGGTACCTCACCAGCTAAGCTGTCTGGTTTGCCCACCACAGCACACTCCTTAACTGCGGGATGCCCGTAGAGGATGGCCTCAACCTCAGCCGGCGCAATGGTGTAGCCTTTATACTTTATCGTCTCCTTTTTCCGGTCCAGGATGCGAAAGTATCCCTCTTCATCCATCACGGCCAGGTCACCCGTGTAGAGCCACCCGTTGCGGAGCGTCTCCTCAGTATCAGCCGGTCGGTTGAGGTATCCTCTCATCACCTGTGGTCCCCTTACTATCAGTTCACCAGCTTGACCCGGCGGCAGCTCAACGTTACCTGTTTCCTCATCAACGATACGGGCATCAGTGTCAATGAGCGGTATCCCTATCGTCCCAGGTTTTACCCTTTGTGGTGGCGAATTGTGGGTTTCGGGCGACGCCTCGCTTAGTCCATAGCCCAGAACCATTTTGATGCCGGTTAGCTGCTCCCACCTCTCCTTAACTTCAGGTGGAATAGGCATTGCTCCAGCCTTGACATACCTTAAAGTCGACAGGTCGTATTTGGTTATAATGGGACTATTTACTAGCATAGCGAACATGGAGGCAGCACCATATAAGACCGTTGCCCCTTCCCTTTCTACCGTCATTAGTAGCTCCTCGGCGTCAAAGCGAGGCAAGATGAGCACTGTGGCACCGCCATAGATAGGCGAATTTACACAAGTGCAGCTTCCCCAACTATGATAGAAAGGAAGCAAGCCTATGACAATATCTTTATGAGTCCATCCAAACCAAGTGGCATTCTGCACGGCGTTGGCCACTAGGTTGTAATGGGTAAGTAATACCCCTTTAGGCAGCCCGGTTGTGCCTCCGGTGTAGGTAATGGCGGCCACATCCTCCTTGGGCTTTACAGCAAACTTGGGAGGCGTGGGGGAGCACCTCTCCAAGATTCGTTTAAGCGGGATTACTCCGTTACCCCTTTCGGCATCAGTCAAAATTATGGCCTTCAGCCTGGTCTCGGCCTGCACCTCTTTGACCAAGGGGTAAAAATCGCTGCTGGTGACGATGGTAGTGGCCAGGGTGTCGTTAAGCTGATGCTTTAGTTCTGCCTGCCTATGTAGCGGGTTAGCCGTAGTGACTGTGCCGCCAGCTTTCAGTATTCCATAGTATCCGATAATGAATTCAAGACTGTTAGCGAGGAAAAGTATTATCCTGTCCCCTGCTCTTGTCCCCAGATTATGGAGCCCGGCGGCAAGTCTGCTAGTCAGGTCGTCAAGTTCTCCATAGCTCAACCCTCGCTCCCGGCACCTGAAAGCGATGCTCTCAGGCCACTTTTCCGCCGCCCGGGACAAAAGCCCAAAGAGAGGTATCACCGGGTAATCCAGATGTCGCCGGACACCTTCTGGCCAAAACCTAAACCACGCTTTATCCTGTACTATTTGATACTCCACTATTTCATCGTGTTGGTTAATCTCTCTGACCAAAGATGGCGACCGAAACAGTATAGGCTCCCGTTGTACCACCCAAATTGTGAGTTAGGCCTATGGTGGGATTCTTGCGCTGACGGGGACCAGCCTTATACTGCATTTGCTTATATACCTCGTAGATCATTCTTAATCCACTAGCGCCAAGCGGGTGGCCAAAGCATTTCAAACCACCGTCAGTGTTTACGGCTAACTCACCATTGAGAGCAAAAACTCCCGCCTCAACATACTCCTTCGCTTTCCCTCTGGGACAGAAGCTCAAGTCCTCATAAGTTATCGCCTCAGTGATGGTAAAGCAGTCATGTAACTCGGCGAAGTCTATTTGCCTTAGGGGGTCATTTATCCCAGCTTCCTCATAGGCTATCTTCGACGCTCGGACATTTTCCTCAAAGTGAGTTAAATCCTCATCGGCTCGTAGTTGAGCTTGCCTGGCTCCAGAGCATATCCCTAACCCCTTCACGAGGACATAGTCGTCCCTAAACCTCTTCGCCATGTCACTGCGAGTTATGATTGCGGCGGCTGCCCCATCACTAACACCGCAAGCATCGTATAATCCCAGCGGATAGGCAATCATCGGTGCGTTCATTGCTTGCTCTATAGTTATCTCCCTCCGAAAATGAGCCTTTGGACTCATAGTTCCATTGTGGTGATTCTTGACCGCAACCCTGGCTAGCATTTGTTTGCCTTCCTCATAGCTTAATCCATAGTCGTGAAAATACCTTGTAGCCTTTAACGCAAACTCCTGGGCTGGAAGACCTAATGGCACCTGAGGAAACAGGTCGGGATAAACATACCGCGCCCGAAGACGTTCGGGGCCGGCATCTTTTAGCTTTTCAAAGCCGACGACCAAGGCTAAGTCGTAAATCCCTGCCGCCACTGCGTAGCAAGCATTTCTAAAAGCATCTGTACCTGAGCAGCACTGGTTTTCAACCCTGGTAATCGGAATGTACTCCAGCTTCAGAGGGACAGCCAAAGCGGCTCCCCTCATCGCGGTTCGAGCATTACCGAGCCAAGCGGCTTGTATATCTTTAGGCTCAACCCCCGCATCCTCATATGCTTCATAAGCGGCTTCAACCAATAAATCCTCTTCACTTTTATCCCAAAGCTCCCCAAAATTGGTACAGCCCATGCCAATTATAGCTACTTTATCTTTAATGCTCTCCATTTTGCTCCCTTTTTCACTCGCTTATTCTAATTGCCCTTGCTTTCCAAATATACTCAGGAATGATTTCCTGATAGCTTTTTCTGAAGGTGAATTCAACCGGCAGTCCTATCTTGACCTCATCAAGAGAAGCATCGGCTAGAATGCAAAACACCCTCCCCCCACCTTCTAAATTGACAACGGCGACGACCGGCGGCTCTACCCCACCAGCCGCGTAATCCACCGTAAAGCTGTAAATCTCCCCCCTCTTATCGGACAACCGAATTTTATCGAACTGGTCATGAGCCTGACACTTGGTACATACCCTCTGCGGTGGGTACTGAACCGTTCCACAAACTTGGCACTTGGTGCCGTACATGCGAACAACCTCTTCCTGCCGCCTCATCATCTCCTTTAGGGACGGCTTGGGTATAAGGACACTGCGCCCCTTGTCTGCCGGCAATATCCCCCGCCACTTCAGATACTGGCGATAATCGTCAATAACCTTCTTGGATTCGACATATGCCTTTATTCCCCGTCTCCTATTATTTACATGCTCAGTTACCTGGAGAATAAAGGCATCACTTCCATCTCCATAGCTGGCCAGAAGAATCTTATCACCAGGCTTTGCCTCCTCCAAAGCAGCGATGAGCAGCATCAGAGGATATGCGGTGCCAGTATTACCCACGCTATCAAACAAGGGAGCCTGCATTTGATTGGAATTGAATCCCAATCTGCCGGCAATTGCACGATAGCTCCTGGAATTAGGAGCGTAAAAAACAACCTTATCAAAGTCCTTAGGTGTTGAACCATACTTCCGCATAAGTCCTGAAACTGCTTCTTCGACAACCTTCAGATATCCCTCCACCTCGATAAATCGCTCTTCCTCCACATTGACAAAGGTTTCCCCGGGTAACCTCCACACATCCATGAGTTCATTAGATAGGGAATAACTGCCTTCGACAGTAGCCATGACTTCTGCAGAATCCCCGAACACAAGGGCAGCAGCACCATCGCCAGAGTCCCGTTCGAGGCTTGATTCAGGAGCTCCTAGCCGGCAGTCAGCAGCAGCAACCAAAACCGCCTTGGCTGAGCCGGCTCTGACCATATCCGAAGCTATTCGCATCCCAATGGTGCCTCCCCTGAGACAGGCCAGAGCATCCGCAGTAAAGATGTCTCTCCGAAGGTCAAGGGCATTAGCTATTATAGCTGCCGCCTGCTTTTCTAAATAGGGCGATGTCGTTGAAGCGAAAATTAAACCATCTATCGACTCCCGTTCAACGTTATTGAAGCAATCGATAGCGGCGGCTACCGCCATGCTTGTAGCGTCTTCATCAAAGCCAGCAATGGCTTTCTCGCCCCGAAGACCACCAGCAATTGCACTCCGCTGGAGCCTCCATGAAGGTACATAAACACCGTAAGAAATAATGCCTAACACTTATCCGCTCCTTATCTTTTGTCCCTACAAACAGCTTCTGTAAGTATAATACGCTGCCTACATGCGGCTAATCTGCCGACTGCACACATACAGCGCCATAACTACCCACCACCCCTCGCCTTCCTACACCATTTTTTGAGCCCGCTCGACATATTCTAACCCGTAAGCCCGGACGGCGGCATCCACAACCTCACCTAGCGGGACATCTTCATAATGACCGTGGTCTTGGACATACTCTATATGTAACTTCCCATCTTGATTATGAGAATGAAATATAGCATGGTTCTTGCCATCAAACTCTACGGGAATAATTCGGTTTTCCTGACACATTTTCAAATCAAAGGCGGGGGTAGCCTTAACCCACCTTCCCTCGATAAACAATTCATCATAACCGTGGCAAGCAAATAGGTTTGTTCCCATCTCCTTTACCAGCTTTTCGGGAACGAGGTAATTTCGTATGGCAGCCAATCTCAGGCGAGCCGGGATGCCTGTAGCTCGGGCTAAGGCGGCAAGAAGGACGGCTTTTTGAACACAATACCCCTCCCCCCTCCTTAAAATGGTGCTCGCCCGATAATGCTCTGGAAGATAACGTGCTGTATATGGATTATATCTAATCTCGTCCCTCACAAAATAAAAGAGGCTTTTCGCCTTGTCCCTAACCTCTTCCTGTCCTTTGGTTAAATCTTGGGCCTTTTCCTTTATAGGTTGAGCCTCACAATCGATGTAGGGTGTTGCCTCTAAATATTTTTCCATCGTTAAAGCTCCCTAGTACATTTTTTGTTATCATACCATAACGTGAGTGAGATGAATAAATCTTGATATTATGGTGAGCTAGTTCAGATAGATTAGTGACACTATAATAGTGTCACTAATCATATGAACGAGTACACGAAATTGACTATTGCTTCTGTCGCCTGATATTATGGGCAGGGGTAGTTTTATGTGGCACAATTACACCCATAGTTATATCAGTCCCAAGTTATTTCGCCGGTGAGGTGTCTTCCCCGTTACTAACTGTGGGTATCACCTGTGACGGGATAGGTGCTTTTAGCCTTAATATTGCATACTGAAGGGAGTTAAATGGTTGGAATAACGTCTTATAGTGTCTATATTCCCTATTACAGATTAAGTCGTGATGAGATTGCCCGTGCTTGGGGAAGAGCATCAGGTAAAGGGGAAAAAGCGGTAGCTAATTGGGATGAAGACAGTATAACCATGGCGGTTGCTGCTTCTCTGGACTGCATCAATGGCGTTGAGCGCCAGAAAATAGATGGCTGCTTCTTTGCCTCAACAACCTCCCCATATAGGGAAAAACAGGCAGCGGCTCTGGTGGCGACTGTAGTTGACCTCCGACGAGACATTATTGCTGCTGACAGCGCCAATTCCCTTAGAGCCGGGACTATTGCCCTGCGGCATGCCTTAGACACGATTAAGGCAGGAACCGCCAATACTATTCTGGTAACCACTTCAGATTGTCGCCTTGCTACCCCACAATCACCGCTTGAACCCAATTTTGGTGACGGTGCGGCTAGCTTTCTTATCGGCGATTCCGAGGCGGCTGTGATTTTTGAAGGGAGTTACCAGGTCAGCGATGAGTTTACTGACCTGTGGAGACGGGAGCAGGATACCTTCGTCAGAATATGGGAAGACCGATTTAGTCTGGAGGAGGGTTACAACCGGATTATGCTGGAGACAATCTCCGGGCTTATGAAGAAATATAGCTTAGCCCCCAAGGATTTTGCTAAGGTTGTTGTCTATGCTCCTGACCAGCGAAGCCATACTGCTTTAGCCCGAAGGTTAGGCTTTGACCTGAAGGAGCAGCTACAGGATTCTCTATTTACTACGGTAGGCAATACCGGCACCGCCTGTGCTCTGATGGGGCTGGCGGCTGCTTTGGATGAATCTAAGCCAGGTGATAGAATTCTTCTGGCAAACTATGGTGACGGCGGGGATGCCTTTATCCTGCGAGTCACCGAGCAAATAGATAAAATCAGGCATAGGAAGAGTGTAAAGCACTACCTGGAATCGAAAAGGATGCTGCCTAACTACCAGAGGTACCTATATTTCCGCCGGCTAATGCCAATTGAGGAAGTAAGTCGCCCTCAAGAGATTGCCAATGCCCCACAAATGTGGCGGGATACCAACTGGGTGCTTAGGTTCCATGGAGGTAGATGCCGGCAGTGCGGTAAAGTTCAGGTTCCTCTAGGCAGGGTGTGCATAAACTGTCAGGCTGTTGACCAGTTCGACGAGGTGAGGCTGTCTGACAAAATAGGTGAGGTTTTTTCCTATAACGTAGACCATGTTAATACCATTCCTGACCCGCCTAACATAAATGCGGTGGTTAATTTTAAGGATGGAGGTAGAATTGTGCTGAGAATGACCGACCGTGACCCTGACGAAGTCAGGATAGGCATGCCGGTGGAGATGACCTTCCGCCGCATACATGAGGCGGGTGGTTTCCATAATTATTTCTGGAAGTGCAGACCTATAAGGTAAAGGAGATACAAAAGTGGAAGGCATTAAAGATAGAGTAGCCATAATCGGTATGGGCTGCACCAAGTTTGGTGAGCTATGGGACAAGGGCGTCGATGATTTGATTGTAGATGCTGCCGTTGAAGCCTTTGAAGATGCCGGGATAAGCCCTAAAGATATTCAAGCAGCGTGGCTGGGGACAATGCACCAGGAGATGGGTCTTTCCTTGTCCATGCCACTACGGCTGCAATACATTCCGGTAACCAGGGTAGAAAATCGCTGTTGCTCAGGCACGGATGCTTTTAGAAATGCCTGCTATGCAGTAGCCGCTGGTATATATGATTTAGTACTGGTTGTTGGCATGGAGAAACTAAAGGACCGCGGCTTTTCTGGAGCTGGGATTGGTGGTGCTGAACGTCACGCCGTTCAAGATTTTGGTATGTCGGGGGGACCGCCAAGCATGTTCGCCTTCAGAGCTAACAGGTATTTTGAGCGCTACGGGATTCCTCCCCAGGAGGGTAAAGAGATTTTAGCCAAGATTGCAGTAAAGAACCATCATAATGGTGCAATAAACCCAAGGGCCCATTTTCAGAGGGAGATAACTCTGGAACAGGCGATTAATGCCCCGATAATTGCCTGGCCTCTTGGTCTATTCGATTGCTGCCCGATTACTGATGGAGCCGCAGCCGCTATCGTCTGCCGGGCTGATATAGCCAGGAGTTTTAGAGACGACCCTGTCCTTGTTAAGGCATTAGCCCTCAGCGTTGGCCCGGGCGACGACTACGGAAAGGCTGACTACGATTTGACCCACTTTGAGGAAACGGTGCGGGCTGGTCAAGCCGCCTATAAGGAGGCAGGCATCAGCAACCCATTCAAGGAAGTGAGCTTAGCCATCGTTCATGACTGCTTTACCATTACTGAACTTATCACCTACGAAGACCTTGGCTTCTGCCCTCGTGGGCAAGCTAAAGACTATGTAAATAGCAATGCCTTTACCCTGGAAGGTGAGTTGCCGGTTAATACCGATGGCGGGCTAAAAGCCTTTGGCCACCCCACCGGCGCCAGTGGGCTGAGAATGATATACGAGGTCTACAAGCAGCTTCAGGGTAAAGCCATTAACCAGTTGAAGTCACCTGAGCTAGGACTGACCCACAATCTAGGTGGTGCCATGGGTGGCTGGATAGTTTCGGCAGCTATCCTCGGTCGTTAGGATAAACTATGGATTTTCGATTTAGCCAGGAAGAAGGCACAACAGAGGAGGTTGACAGAGCCGGTAACAACCCGTAGCATTCAAACAAAGATCAGGGTATTGTCTCTTTGCGGGCAAACTCTAACTCGGCTCTCAGAACAACAAACTTGGCATTGGTAAACTGTTGCCATCCAGTAACTTCCCACCTCCCTATATTTTTACTCCTTTGGTAACCTTATTTCCCTGGTTGCAATCTTATAGCTAGCTCTGACAACCTGTGAATAAGGGCATTGTCCGCCAGCTACAATAATATGGAAGTTTTCAGGTGATTCGAAAAGGTGAACGGTTGTTGATTCATCAACTATATGTTGCATCCACCGTGGCTGTAGCCGGAAAGGACCTGGGTACTGCTCCTTATACCAACGCCACGGCATTACTGCATTCGCATAAACATATTGGCGAATGTCATCCTTGGACATGCCGGCATCTGCCAAGCACCCGGCGTGTGTCGGATTAAGTATTAGCACGCACTCCCTGTCCAATGTATAAGGTATCACTGCCAAGTTGCTAATTGCAGCAACCACCCGATCAAGTATCTTGGGACTACAATTGTACATGTCCTCGATGTTTAAAGGCAGCCAAGCCGCAACCGCAGTAACCGTGCTAGTCTCCCTGGGGAACCCCCGCTCCACATGCAACGGCTGCCAAGCCTGTGAGCCCTGATGATACACACGATGCTCTTCTTGCTCAGCCACACAAAAGGTGAACTCCTGGCTACTCCCCTGGCCCTTCATATCATTAATCCCAGGATATGCCCCCCCGGCATTGGTCAAGATTAACCTAAGAGCACGCCCGATAGTAGCATTGGCTTGATGCCCACGAGAGAAACAACCATACCCTGACTCGATATTCAAGTCCTTAGCCACTGGCCCATTGACAATTAATAGAGGCGTTACTGGCCCTGTTGTCGTTTGCATTCCGGCAGCGCCCCAGGCCTGTACCCCGACAGCAAATCGGGGGTCGGTGACGGCTTCGACGGCTGCTATGACAACAGGCATGTACCCTGGCTCAGCTCCAGCCATGACGCAGTTGATGGCAATATTCCTTATGGTCGCCCTCCCATACGCCGGCGGTATCAATGCCACTATCTCACTCGGGTCACGGTCTGTCCCGGTAAGCATCCATTGTACGGCCTCTTCAGTAGGGGGCACTATGGGAAAACCATCAGTCCATCGCTCTTGATAGAAGTGCCTATTTACTTCTTTGAGAGCGTCACTGTTGGATTTTCCGCTAATTACTATAACCTCGGGTTCTGGTTTCTTGATACTCTTGGTGCCGGCTGCCACCTCGGCTGCTCTCAGAGTTTGAAACAGAGCGCTTGTGATGTCATCTATAACCGCGCTTATCCTCTGATGGACAATATCACTGGGAAGACCAGCTTGAGGGTGTGGAATGCTTACTGTTGGCAAGGACTCTAGCCCGGCTAACTGAGCAGTCAGCTTGGCTGTGGTCGAGAAAGGTTCAGTGAGCAGTACTACCGTTGATGTGCCAAGCCTCTCTATCCCTATTGAATCACGCACAACGTGCGTGGTGCAGGAACCTCAGTCACCGATAGCAGCGACAACTGCGTCGCACTCTGCCATCTTTCTAATGTTCTCTTCGCCCACATTCAGGAACAGGGGAAACCTTTCAAACTGTATGTTGTCGAATTTGTCTTGCAGTAGCGTCATTACTGAATCCAACACCACATCGGCACCGGGCTTTCCGTTCGAGAATAGCCCAACTTTCTTGCCGCTCAAGGTTGGGAGCCGAGGTGCTGGCGTCGCAACTACTACCTCGCGCTCAGCATTGGGGTTTAGTACCTCCCACTTAATCTGTTGATTGCCCATTCTAAAACCCTCCCTCCATATTTTGCGTGTCGCCAAATCTCACCACGGTATGCCAGTCTGTCAAGATTTTGTACTCGACCAGTAACTTCACGACCGTGGCAACGCTCAGAGGTTCGTCAATCTTGCAGCGTACCCGAAACGAATAGTACTTGGCTAACCCACGATTGTCAACTAAAGGGACTTTATTACAAATTGTATGATAGGCGAAAACATTTGGAGAAATAGTTACGTGGTAGCAGTTGAAAGAAGGCAAAGGACAACTCGTAGGCTGATACGATCTTGATGAGGCTAGAGGGGCGCAGAGCATACACCAGATAGGGTGTTTGTGCGCTTTGAGTTGAGGTTATGATGCATGATATGATAGCCTAGCAAAGGCCGGAACATCAGGAAGAGGTGCGGCCTATGCTGTGTTAGGATGGCACCAATCTTGCGGGATGTTGCTGTTCTTAACCAGGTAACTCTAGGACAAGGGCTTCGGTCTATCAAAAAGAAGGAGGGCAACATGTTTGAGCTTATAAAGGGTATCCGCTCCATAGTGGAAACATGTATGGAAGTTAAGCCTGGAGAACGTGTCCTGATAATTACTGATAACGAGGGTGGGCCTATGTGGGTGGCTCAGCTCGCCATGAGTGTGATTAGCTCGATGGGCGCCGAGGTTGTTCTGACTGTAGTCAACCCGTGGGAGGTTGCCGGACAGGAGCCGCCACCAGCGGTGGCAGCAGCAATGAAAAACGTAGACGCTATCCTTTACCTTTCAGATAAAGCAGGGGGGTTGCCTCATACGGATGCTCGCAAAGAGGCTACCGCCGCTGGGGCCAAGTACTACAGCATATTCCAAATTCCCGTGGATGATTTAAAACAAGGCGTCTCAGCTTCGGATATTCAGCTTATCAAAGAGCGGACTGAAAGTATGGCGCAGAGGTTAACCCAGGCCAATGTGGCCAGAGTAACCAGTCCATCGGGAACAGACCTTACTATGAGCTTGACTGGCCGGGAAGGTCTGGCACTTCATCCCAAAAGTCACGGGGTTGCCGGGTTACCCGATTATGCCGAGGCTGCCATTGCGCCCGTGGAAGGAACTGCAGAGGGAGTTATAGTAGCTGACCTGGCAGTGTCCAGAGATCTGTTTGCTGCCATTCTGGAGCGGATAACCAGGTTAAGCCTATCACCCGGCTAAGTGCAGCCGAGGAGATACAGGCAGCCAG
>SDBU01004799.1_pt1 | contig 16430 bp, 17 predicted proteins | sample 2277071 | NCBI WGS metagenome assembly SDBU01 (sample SAMN10397929, study PRJNA504765) | marine sediment metagenome | isolation source: marine sediment core GS08_GC12, 126 cmbsf | place: Arctic Ocean: Gakkel Ridge, Loki's castle | collected 2008
CTTGGGAGGAGAACTAAAGCAACTGAAGGAATTTAGAACGTGCGTATATGGCTTGGGTCGCTCTTTCGCCGATTTTTGTGGCTCGCTGCAATTGATATGTTCAATATTTGACGCCCCTTCAGGGCTTCATTCAATTGCTACGCTCGCGCACAAAAATTAACGGCTCAAGAGCTTACCCAAGCCATATACGCCATGCGCTATTTAGGATTTGTATGAAATTCGCACAAATTAAATCTCTGTATGATGAGTATGTGTTGAACACCTATACTAAGACAGATCTCTGTCTGGTTAAGGGTAAGGATGCAATCGTAGAGGACATAAACGGTAAGGAGTATCTTGATTTTTTTCCCGGTTGGGCTGTTAGTGGTTTAGGCCATTGTAATATTTATGTTATCAGGAACATAAAAAATCAGATAAAGAAAATTTTGCATGTTTCCAATAATTACTACAATGAATTACAGTGTGAATTATCCAAAGTCATCATACAAAATTCATTTAAGGGAAAGGTCTTTTATTCCAATAGTGGGGCGGAGGCAAATGAAGGCGCAATTAAGCTAGCAAGAAAATTCGGCAGCCCGGATAGGTTTGAAATCATTACGATGGAAAAATCTTTTCACGGAAGAACCCTTGCCACACTTACGGCAACCGGACAGGAAAAAATAAAGAAGGGATTTGCCCCTTTACCTTCGGGTTTTATACACGTCCCATTTAACGATATAAATGCCCTGAAAAATGCTATTGGCCATAAGACAGTTGCCATAATGCTGGAACTTGTGCAGGGAGAGGGCGGAATAAATATAGCAGATGAAGAGTATGTAAAAGAAATAAGAAAAATCTGTAACGATAGAAATCTTATATTAATAGTCGATGAGGTTCAGACAGGTATTGGTAGAACCGGAAAGATGTTTGCTTTCCAGCATTACCGAATCGAGCCTGATGTTATGACGCTTGCAAAGTCGTTAGGCGGAGGGCTTCCTATAGGTGCTATGGTTGTTGGAGAAAGGTTCTGTGGGGTATTAACGCCCGGTTCGCATGCCTCAACTTTTGGCGGTAGCCCTATAGTTTGCGCATCCTCATTGGGCGTTTTCCAGGCAATACAAAAAGACAAACTCCTGGAAAATGCGAATAAAATGAGCGCCTACTTTAAGAAAACATTAGATGGATTGAAAGAAAGAAAGTTGATTATAAGAAAAATAAAGATATTAGGCCTTATGATAGGAATTGAATTAAATACAGAAGATGCCGATAGTATCTATATGAGATGTCTTTCAAAGGGGTTATTGATAAACTGCACACAGAAAAATATTTTAAGAATTATGCCGCCTCTTTGTGTTACAAAAAGCCAGATAGATAAAGCCATAAAAGTTTTAGAGGAATGCTTATGAAGAAAGATTTTTTGTCGGTATCAGATTTGACTAAAGACGAAATCACGGAGATTTTTGATAAGGCTGCCCAGCTTAAAAAAAGTCCTCTATCCGAATCGAAGGCCTTAAAAAATAAAATTGTAGGTCTTATTTTTCAGAAGCCGTCAACAAGAACCAGGATATCTTTTGAAGCGGGCTCTATCCAGCTTGGAGCAAGCTCGGTTTATTTGGGGCCGGACGATATAAAATTTGGTAAAAGAGAACCTATTAAAGATATTGCAAGGGTTCTTTCAAGATATTTAAATTTGGCAGTGTTGAGAACCTTTAGCCATGATGACATTCTGGAATTCGCCCAATATGCGACGATTCCGGTTGTTAACGGACTGACTGATTTGTTTCATCCGTGTCAGGCATTGAGCGATGTATTTACAATTAAAGAAAAATTGGCCGAGATAAAAGGAAAAACGCTGTGTTTTGTAGGAGACGGCAATAATGTTCTGCATTCGCTTCTATATTGTTGTTCAAAACTGGGGATAAACATGAAAATCGCTACCCCAGCTGGATATAAGCCCAGTAATAAGATATTACAAAGCGCCATAACTATAGCAAAGAAAACGGGTTCTTCGATTGAGTTGGGAGATGACCCTCAAAAAGCCACGAAAGGGGTAGATATAATTTACACCGATGTGTGGGCAAGCATGGGTCAGGAAAGAGAGAAATTTATTAGAATGAAGGCCTTTAAAGGTTTTCAGGTTAATTCTAGATTAATAAGTTTAGCAAAGAAAGGCGCACTTGTAATGCATTGTCTGCCTGCTCACAGAAGTGAGGAAATAACTGATGATGTAATAGAAAGCGAAAATTCCGTTGTTTTTGATCAGGCAGAGAACAGGCTGCATGTGCAGAAGGCGATAATGCTTAAATTATTAGCGTATAGCGTATAGCGGCTAGCGTATAGTAAAGATAATTCTATACGCTAAACGCTACCCGCTAAACGCTAGACGAGGAGTTGATATGAGTAAGAAAGTAGTACTGGCGTATTCAGGAGGATTAGATACATCAGTTGCCATTAGGTGGCTGATGGAGAAGGACTATACTGTTATTGCCTATCTTGCTGATGTAGGTCAGGGCGGGAGCCTCTCCAAAGCCAAAAACAGAGCCCTTAAAATAGGCGCGAAAAAGGTAATTATAGGCAATCTTAAAAAAGAGTTTGTAACGGATTTTGTTTTTCCTGCGCTTAAAGCAAATGCTGTCTACGAAGGTAAATATTTTTTAGCCACGGCGCTATCAAGACCCTTGATAGCCAAAGCCCTGGTAGAGAGCGCAAAAAAGGAAAAAGCTTTTTTTATAGCGCATGGCTGCACAGGCAAGGGCAACGATCAGGTGAGGTTTGAGGTTGCTGCTATGAGTTTGAACCCGAGATTGAAGACAATAGCCCCCGCAAGGGAATGGGATCTGCCTACAAGAGAAGCCGAGATAAGATATGCTAAAGTTCATAAGATTCCGTTAGATGTTACAAAGAAAAAACCGTACAGTATCGACAAAAATATTTGGGGCGCAAGCATTGAAAGCGGAAAATTGGAAGACCCCTGGTTTGAGCCAAAGGAAGATGTTTATCAAATGACACAGCCTATGCCTAAGGCCCCGAATAAACCGGTTTATGTGAACATATATTTTGAGAAGGGAATACCGACTAAATTGAACGGGAAAAAACTGGGTCCTGTTGAATTGGTAAATAAATTGAATGAGATCGGCGGAAAATGCTCTATAGGCAGAACGGATCTTATAGAAAATAGATTGGTTGGCATAAAATCAAGGGAGATTTATGAAGCGCCGGCAGCGACAATACTTCAGGAGGCTCATAAGGCACTTGAGCAATTAACTCTGGACAAAGAGACGCTTCATTTTAAAGAGATTGTGAGTTTGAAATACGCAAGACTTATATACGAAGGACTTTGGTATACGCCTTTAAAAAAGGCGCTTGATAAATTTATCGATAAGACTCAAAGTTCTGTTACCGGCACCGTTAGGATGAAGTTGTTGAAGGGGCACGCGATACCAGTTGGCAGAAAATCCCCGAACTCCTTATATAAGAAGGAACTTGCGACATACGGAAAAGGTGACATGTTTGACAAGTCTTTTGCGAAGGGATTTATAGAGATTTGGGGATTGCCGTATAGAAAGTTTTAAGACGGGCAAGCATACGGCTTGGGTCGCTCTTTCGCAGATTTTAGTGGCTCGCTACAATTGATATGTTCAAGATTTGACGTGCCTTCGGCACTTCATTCAATTGTTTAACGCTCGCGCACTAAATAATATCTGCTCAAGAGCATCCCCAAGCCATATGCTTGCCGAGACGCTAAGCACTTTTTGATATTTTAAAAATTGGAGAAGAGAAAATGGCAAAGAAACTTTGGGGCGGGAGATTTAAGAAGAAAATAGATAAGGACTTTTTTAAATTTCAAAAGTCCATTAACTACGACTATAAATTGGCAAAATATGATGTTGTCCATTCATCGATACATGCCGCGGCATTGGAGAAAACAGGTATTTTGTCAGAACTGGAAAAGAAAAAACTTGTAAAAGCCCTTACCGATATTCACAAAAAAATAAAGAACAAAAAATTTAAATACAATAAAGAGTCCGAGGATATTCATACAGATATTCAAAATAAGGTTGAGAAAAAAATAGGAAAACTGGCATTGAAGCTTCATAGCTTGAGGTCAAGAAACGACCAGATAGTTTTCGATGAAAAATCTTACTGTTATGATGAATCAGGCGACATATCCAAATTCTTAGAAAGTTTGTTAAAATCTATAGATTTCTTAAAGAAGAAATATAAAAAGATTAAAATAGTCGGTTATACGCACACGCAAAAGGCGCAACCAGTTTTTTTCTCTGATTACATGGATGCGTTTTGGCATATGTTGAAAAGGGACCAAAAAAGAGTGATGAATTTTCAAAAGAATATACAAGTCTATATAGGTGCTGGAGCACTGGCAGGCAGCTCTATAAAAAAAGCCGAATACAATAAGGCAATCAAGGAGATCCTGAGACATTGGCCGGAAGATAGCTTTTTTGCGGTGAAACCGTATGCAAATTCTCTTGATAACGTAAGCGATAGAGATTTCATCATAGAATTTTTAAGCATTATAGCTATTACTCAAATGCATCTATCAAGGTTAGCCGAGGATTTTATTCTTTATTCAACGAAAGAATTCAATTTTTTTAATTTACCAGAAGAATTTTGTACAGGCAGTTCTTTGATGCCCCAGAAAAAGAACCCAGATTTTCTGGAGCTTGTCAGAGGGTATACTGGTAAGATTTATGGTAATTTAATCTCGATTTTGACCATGATGAAAGGCCTGCCATTAACTTATAATAGAGATATGCAGTTGGATAAGGAGCCGCTATTCTCTTCAGTAAGTATACTGCAGAACGAGTTAAAGATAATGGCAAAATTTATAAGAAAAGTTAAACTAAATACGGATATCATTAAAGAAGCTTTAAAAGACGGACAATTATATGCGACGAAAAGAGCCGATAAACTTGTGAGGGAACAAAATATACCATTTAGAGAGGCTCACGATATAGTTGGTAGAGCTATTAAGAAACAGGAGAACGATGCATAGATTCACATATAAAAATAACCAATTATATTGTGAAAATGTACCTATAAGTGATATCGCCAGGCGCTTCAGGACGCCTTTTTATCTTTATAGCCACAGGACGCTTATAGACCATTATACAAAGATAAAAAACGCCTTTAGAAGCGTAAAGCCGCTTATATGTTTTTCTATGAAGGCAAATTCTAATCTCGCTGTGTTGAAAACCCTTACCTCAAGGGGGGCGGGTCTTGATGTTGTAAGCGGCGGAGAACTCTATAAAGCATTAAAGGTTGGCTGCCCTGCCGAGAGAATAGTTTATGCAAGCGTTGGAAAAAGGCCGGAGGAAATAAAGGAAGCCATACAGCGCGGTATTTTATTATTCAATGTAGAATCTTTAGCAGAACTTGAAATGATTAATGACATAGCGCATTCTTTGAAGAAAAGACCGTCTGTCGCCGTAAGGCTAAATCCCGATGTTGGCGTAAAAGCCCATAAATATGTTACAACAGGAAAAAAGGAAAATAAATTTGGCGTTGATTTTGATACAGCCGAGTACATTTTTGATGCCTCCAGCGGATTTTCAAACATAAAGATTTCGGGGTTACATGTTCACATAGGCTCTCAAATTACCGAACCCGTCCCTTTCATCGGTGCTATAAAGAAGGTGCTTGATTTCATAGATTCTTTTAAGATCTCTATAGACTGGCTCAACATAGGAGGGGGATTGGGTATAGTTTATTCCGATGAGAAACCACAGACAGCAGCTCAATTTGCGAAAAAGGTTCTTCCGTATTTAAAAGGAAGGCCTTTTAAGATAATTTTAGAACCGGGAAGATTTATTGCCGGTCCGAGCGGCATTCTTGTAACAAAAGTCCTTTATACAAAGAAGAATCCATCTGGAAAAAGATTCGCGATTGTAGATGCGGGGATGAATGATCTCTTAAGGCCGAGTTTATACGGAGCATATCATGAGATTTTGCCAGCAAGCCGAAAGCCGAAAGCTGAAAGTCGAAAGCTACGATATGATATTGTCGGGCCGATTTGTGAGACAGGGGATTTTCTGGCACAAAATAGGAGTTTTCGTGAATTAAAGGCAGGAGATCTACTCGCGGTTATGGGTGCCGGTGCCTATGGTTTTACGATGGCGAGTAATTATAATTCCCGGCCGCGCGTCGCTGAAATTATGGTTATTAAAGGCAAGGCGTATATTGTGAAGAAGGCAGAGAGCCATAAAGATTTGGTTAGAGGAGAGATAATACCGAAGGGGATATAACGATTAGCGTTTAGCGTATAGCCGATAGCGTATAGAAAAATTAAAACTATACGCTAAACGCTATACGCTATACGTTGAATAACGTATGGCGAAGATAACATTTACTAAAGTTGTAGGAAGCGGCAATGACTTTGTAATCATTGCTAATCGCGATAGCAAGCTGAACAATGATTTGTCAAATCTTGCTAAGAACGTCTGCAGGAGGAAGGTGTCTATTGGAGCGGATGGCCTTTTAGTCTTGGAAGACTCTTCCAAAGCTGATTTTAAAATGAGGGTATTCAATCCGGATGGCTCCGAGGTTACAATGTGCGGAAATGGTGCTCGCTGTTCAGCTCTTTATGCGTATACAAATAAATGGTGTTCTGATACCCTAAAGATAGAAGTAGGAGCAGGAATAATAGAGGCACAGGTTAAAGATGACAGAGTCAGATTAAGGATGACAGACCCGACTGAGATAAAGCTTGATAATGACTTAGGTATAGGCAATACCATTTTTAAGACGCATTTTATTAATAGCGGCGTTCCCCATGTTGTGCATTTTTTGAAGGATGGTATTAATATAGATGATTATCCGGTAAAGCAAATGGGCCGGAAGATACGATATCACAAGATATTTGAGCCAGAGGGAACGAACGCAAATTTTGTTAAGGTTACCTCGGAAAATAGACTCAAACTGCGTACATATGAAAGAGGTGTTGAGGATGAGACGCTTGCCTGCGGAACAGGTGCTGTTGCATCTGGTATTGTTTCGCATCTAGTCAATGGAACAAAACAGCCGGTAGAGGTTCTTACAAAGTCGCAAGATACGCTGAAGGTATATTTCAGCGTGAATAATAAGAAAATTCGAGATGTATATCTGGAGGGATCCGCAAAAATAGTTTATGAAGGAGGAATAGAAAATGTTTAAAGGTTCTTTTGTTGCGCTTGTCACACCTTTTACGAAAGACGGCAAGGTTGATGAAAAAAAGTTTAAAGAATTAATAGAATTTCATATTGAAAACGGAACTGATGGCCTCGTGCCGTGCGGATGTACAGGAGAAGCAGCTACCTTGCATTACGAGGAACAAAAAAGGCTTATACAATTAGCCGTTGAGATTGTAAATAAGAGAATTCCTGTTGTCCCAGGAACAGGCTCTAACTCAACCGAGGAAGCCCTGGACCTTACCCGTTACGCAAAAAAGGTTGGTTCGGACGGCGCACTGATGATTACACCGTATTATAACAAGCCGACACCTGAGGGGCAATTCAAGCATTATGCGAAAATAGCCAAGGAAGTGGATATTCCTATTATGCTGTATAATGTACCTTCAAGAACCGGTATATCAATGAAACCCGAAACAGTTGCGCGACTTTCCGAAATTAGCAATATAGTTGCCATAAAAGAGGCCTCGGGCAGCATGGACCAGGTGAGTCAGATTCTTTCACTTTGCGACATTACTGTATTAAGCGGCGATGATTCCCTGACCCTGCCTATGATGGCTATTGGGGCAAAGGGTGTTGTAAGCGTTATTGCCAACCTTATCCCTAAAGAAGTCCATGATATGGTGAGCGCATATTTAGACGGTAATATAAATGTTGCAAAAAACGCTCATTATAAAATACTTTCTTTATGTAAGGCGATGTTTATTGAAACAAACCCTATACCTCTTAAGAGTGCGATGAAATTAATGAAGAGGCTGAACGGGGTTTTACGCCTGCCGTTATGCGAAATGTTAAAAGAAAACGAGGAAAAATTAAAAAAGGTTTTGGAAAAGCATAAGCTGATATGATAAAGATAATAATTTGCGGTATTTGTGGAAGAATGGGTAAGAGAATAGCAGTCCTGACTTCGCGCGATAAAGACATATCAATCGTAGGTGCTACGGATGTAAAAGGCTGTAATTTTGTAGGAGTCGACTTAGGCGAGGAGCTCAAGACGCATAATTTAGGAGTGGCTATTTCCGATGATTTAAATGAGTCAATAGAAAAATGTGATTGCGTTATAGATTTTACAGCGCCGGGCGCCACTCTAAGCAATTTAAAAATAGCCAGGATTAACAAAAAACCCATTGTTATAGGTACTACTGGATTCACAAAAGAAGACCTTAAAGAAATTGAGAACGCTTCTAAGAGCATACCTATATTATTTTCCCCGAATATGTCAATTGCTGTAAATTTAGTTTTTGACCTTGTGAGGAAAACAGCAAAAACACTCGGTAAGACCTATTCCGTTAAAATGGAGGAAGTCCATCATATTCACAAAAAGGATAAGCCAAGCGGTACAGGGAAATTATTGGCCGAAATAATAAAAAACCAAAGAAAAGATTTAGAAGATATCCCTATAAATTCAGTAAGGGAAGGAGAAGTTGTTGGTGATCACAAGATAATATTTGATTCCGAAAAAGATACCATTGAAATTACACATAAGGCGAAGACAAGAGATATATTTGCGCTTGGAGCAATCCAAGCTGCGAAGTTTTTAGCGGGTAAGCCAAAAGGGCTTTATAGCATGAAGGATGTGTTGGAGTTATGAAGATAGAATTATCAAATAGATTAAAAAAATTACCGCCATATTTATTTGTGGAAATAGATAGGGCAAAGAAAAAGGCCGTTAGCGAAGGGCGTGACATAATAGATTTAGGCATAGGTGACCCGGACATACCGACACCAAGGCATATAATCGAAGCACTTCACAGAGCAAGTCTTAATTCTAAAACACATAGATATGCGTTGGACGAGGGTCTGCCCGAGCTAAGGATAGAAATTGCAAAATGGTACAGGGCCAGATTCAATGTTGTCTTAGATCCGGACAAAGAAATATTACCCCTTATAGGCTCCAAGGAGGGCATTGCTCACATTCCTCTTGCATTTGTGAACCCAGGGGATTTCGTGCTCGTTCCGGAACCATGCTACCCTCCTTATAAGTCAGGCACTATTCTCGCTGGCGGGATTCCGAAGAGTATGCCGCTTTTATCCCGAAATGGTTTTCTGCCCGATTTTAGACATATAAAACCGCATGTTTTAAACAGGGCAAAGATTTTGTTTATAAACTATCCCAATAATCCCACAGGTGCTACTTGCGAGAAAAACTTTTTTAGAGAAGTTGCTAAAATTGCATCCAGAGAAAATATAATCGTCTGTCACGATGCAGCGTATACCGAGGTTTCTTTCGATGGATACCGGCCCCCTAGCTTTTTGGAAGTAGAACGGGCAAAAGACGTTGGTATAGAATTTCATTCATTTTCAAAGACATTTAACATGACAGGTTGGAGATTGGGGTTTGCCTGCGGTAATGCGGAAATTTTACAGGGGCTATCAAAAGTAAAATCGAATATTGATTCAGGTGTTTTTACAGCGATACAAATGGCAGGGGTAGAAGCGTTAAAATTTGTAAAGAGAGATTTGATGAGAATAAAGAAAATTTATCAAGAGAGAAGAAATGTTCTCGTAGAAGGCCTGAATAAAATTGGCTGGGGGATAGAGAAACCGAAGGCGACTTTTTATGTTTGGGCGCCTGTTTTGAAAAGACATACGTCCGTTACGCTTGCAGGGCTTTTGTTGGAAAAAGCCGATGTTGTGGTTACACCCGGCAATGGTTTTGGAAATGCGGGTGAAGGATATGTCAGAATGGCGCTTACAGTCGATAAGGAGCGACTTAAAGAAGCGGTTACGAGGATAAAAAAGGTAATTTAATAAGATGGTAACTGCGTATATAGGAATAGGGTCGAATTTAGGTGACAGACAAGACAACATAAACAAAGCTATATCGTATCTGAATAATTCCGATAGCATCAGGGTAACTAAAATTTCGTCTATCTACGAAACTGAACCCGTAAGCGGGCCGCCACAGGGGAAATACTTAAACGGAGTTATCAAAATCAGAACTAATCTTTCGCCTTTGGATTTATTAGGCCGGCTTGACAAAATAGAAATGAAACTAGGACGTGTACGTTTTGTAAAGTTTGGCCCGCGGACAATAGATTTAGATATATTGCTTTACGGCGATATCAAGATGGATAACGATAGATTGACAATTCCGCATCCACGTATGTTTGAGCGAGAATTTGTATCACGCGGTTTAAGGGAGCTTGTTTGAAGATAATAAATGAAATCGGCAAGATGAAGGTTTATTCTCGCATCATGAGAAAAGACTCGAAATCCATAGGTTTTGTACCTACTATGGGTTATCTCCACGATGGCCACGTCTCTTTAATAAAAAATGCAAGAAAACAAAATGACATGGTTATATTGAGTATATTTGTAAATCCTATACAATTTGCCCCCAGTGAAGATTATGAAAAGTATCCGCGCGATGCAGCCAGAGACGAAGAGATTGCTAGAAAAGAAGGTGTAGATGTAATTTTTTATCCAAATAAAGAAGATATGTATCCAAAGGGATATTCTACTTATGTGGAGGTTGAAAATCTAACCGACAATCTCTGCGGATTATCAAGACCCGGCCATTTTAAAGGCGTAACCACTGTGGTAATGAAACTTTTCGAAATAACAAAACCGGATATTGCTTATTTTGGCCAAAAGGATGCGCAGCAGGCCATTGTGATAAAAAAGATGGTAAGTGATTTGAATATGGACATTACCACTAAGGTATTGCCTACAGTAAGGGAACCGGACGGGCTTGCCATGAGTTCCAGAAATGAATGTCTTAATAAAAAAGAGAAAGAAAATGCGATCGTGCTTTATCAGGCATTGAAAAAGGCAGAAGTCTTATTTTCCGACGGCGAGCGTAATTCAAAAAAAATTATAGACTCCATGAGAGATTTAATAAATGCAAAAGATACCGCAAAAATAGATTATATAAAAGTCGTTGATTTAGATACAGTAAAAGATATAACCCAGATAAAAGATAAAGCGCTAATAGCGCTTGCTGTTTTCATAGGAAAAACAAGACTGATAGATAATATAATTGTGGGTGTAGGAAATGAGCAATCCTAAGTTTAATGACGAATCCTATAAAGCGGATCTGAGCAAAAAAATTAGAAAACTGAAAAAAGAGAAAAATGCTGTAATTATCGCGCATAACTATCAACGTGACGAAATACAAGAGATTGCCGATTATCAAGGTGATTCTTTGGCCCTGGCCCAGACTGCTGTGCGGACGGATGCCAGCCTTATTATTTTCTGCGGGGTGCATTTTATGGCTGAAAGCGCTGCAATTTTAAATCCGGATAAAAGAGTCTTGTTGCCCGTCAAAGAAGCCGGTTGCCCTCTTGCCGATATGATTACAGTCGAAAAATTGAAGGAAAAGAAAAAATTATATCCTGACGCAGCCGTTGTCTGCTACGTAAATTCATCAATCGAAGTCAAGGCCGAATCTGATGTAGCATGTACCTCAAGCAACGCAATTCAAATTGTGCAAAGTTTAAAGAAAAAAAGAATTATATTTGTCCCTGATAAAAATCTGGGTAGATACGTGCAAAGCCAGGTTCCCGAAAAAGAAATTATTTTGTGGGAGGGTTTTTGTCCAACGCATATAAGATTGCGAGAGGAAGATGTATTAGCGACAAAAAAGATGCATCCCGATGCGGAATTTCTGGCACATCCGGAATGTAATCCCGAAGTGCTTAAGCTTGCGGATGTAGTGTGCTCTACGGGAGGCATGTTCAAGTATGTTCATCAATCACCTAAAAAAGGATTTATAATCGGCACAGAATGCGGGATGCTTTATAGATTAAATAAAGAAAATCCGGATAAAAGATTCTATATGCCTACAGCACACCTTATATGCGCCAACATGAAGCTTACGACATTGGGTTGGGTTTTGCATTCACTTGAGAATGAAGTGTATGAGATTAAGGTTCCGGAAGACATAGCGGATAAGGCGAGAAAATCCCTGTCAAGAATGCTTAAGTTAACAGAACCGCAAAAACGCTAAACTAAAGTTGGACTGATGGTTGCAAAAACGCAAAAAATAAGACTTGGGATAATAGGTTGTGGAGCAATTGGAACAGAGATTGCTAAAGCCTGTGGAAGCATTTTAAAAGATAAAATTGACTTAGTTTCTATATTTGATATCGATAAAGATAAAATAAGCGTCCTGGAGAAAAAAATCGGCAGGGACATTGGGGCAAATTCTTTAGATATATTAATAGAAAAAAGCGATTTTTTGTTTGAAGCAGCCTCAAGCTCCATATCGGCTGAAATGCTGAAAAAAGCAATTGCTAAATTTAAAGATATTATGATTATGAGCATAGGGGGGTTATTGAATCGAGAGGAGCTGCTCGAAAAAGCCCGAAGAAAAGGTATAAAAGTCTATCTTCCGAGCGGGGCATTGGCTGGCATAGACGCGCTTAAAGCAGCCGGTATTTCAAAAATTGAGTCAGTTACACTAATTACGAAGAAACCGCCCGGAGGCCTGGAGGGCGCTCCTTATCTTTTGGAACACAATATAGACCTTAATAAAATTACCGACGAGACTATTGTATTCAAAGGCAATGCCGAAGAAGCGGTTAAGGGTTTCCCGAAAAATATAAATGTTTCTGCACTATTGAGTTTGGCAGGTATCGGTGCCGATAAGACAAGGGTCAAGATTGTTACTTCTCCTTCGTTTACCAGGAATACTCATGAAGTCGAGATAAAAGGCGAATTTGGGACAATTAAAACGGAGACAAGCAATGTTCCTTCGCCGGCTAACCCTAAGACAAGCTATCTTGCAGTTTTATCGGCAATCGCGACATTGAAAGGCATTGTGGGATCGGTAAAAATAGGAACGTAAGTGCACCCCGAACCACTTACTTCGTTCGGGTTCGGGGTCAATTCGCACGTTCAATGTAGAAATTCAGAGTAGATGGATTTATGAAAATCTAAAATTTTCATAAATCCAGTGCTCATTGAAAGGGGGTGAAACAGGATGGGTAAAGTCATATGTAAATGCGGCATTAAAAGGAAAAAGGGTTATCTTTATTTCGTAGGCAAAAATGGATGTGCCTATGAAACAAAGATGGCACGCGGCAAGAAAAAAGGCGGCGGAAGAAAAATAGTGCACAATTGCAGAATAAAGAAACAAAAAGGTTATCTTTATTATATCGATAGAAAAGGCAATGTGTGCGAGGCGAAAATGGTCCGCGGCGGAAGAAAGAAAAAAAGAAGACGTTAATATAAACCCATAATTTTTAACACGCTCGTATATGGCTTGGGTCGCTCTTTCGCCGATTTTTGTGGCTCAAGAGCTTACCCAAGCCATATACGACCTATGATTATCATGGTTATATTAATGCTTGACGCTTTTTTTCTTTTTTGATAGAATATGGGAAGTCTTCGGGGTGGGGTGTAAGTCCTCAACCGGTAGTGAAAGTCTACGACCCCCGAACCACATAGGGTTCGGGATTGAGCCTGTGGAATTCAGGCACCGATGGTGCCGTATGTAGAAACTTCTTTAGAAGTTCTACGGCATCCCGATGGAAAACATCAATGATGTTCTTCATTCGGGATATAGTCCAGATGGGAGAAGATTGAAAGACGGATGAAATTAAAAACCCCGAAGAGTAAACTTTGGGGTTTTTAATTGCGAGGAATTAAAGTTATGCAATTTAACACAATACCAGAAATAACAAAAGACCTAAGGAAAGGCAAGATGGTTATCGTTATTGACGACGCCTCGCGAGAAAATGAAGGTGACCTCATTATGCCTGCCTCCATGGTTAAATCGAGTGACATTAATTTTATGGCAAAACATGGCCGGGGCATTATCTGTGTTCCCATGCAAAAAGATGATATGGATAGGCTCGATATCTATCCTATGACGAACGAATTCCACGACCCATATAGGACCGCTTGGGCCATATCTGTAGATGCAAAATACGGTATTACTACAGGCATATCCGCACACGATAGGGCAACGACCATTAAATTATTATCCGCCAGAAAATCTAAATCAGATGATTTTATAAAACCCGGTCATGTATTTCCATTGCGTTCCCATGAAGGCGGCGTCCTTGTCAGGGCTGGGCATACGGAGGCCTGTATTGATTTGTTGAAATTAGCTAAACTTAATTCTGTGGGAGTCATATGCGAAATAATGAATGAAAATGGGACGATGGCCAGGACATTCCAGCTTCTAAAATTTTCCAAAAAGCACAATTTAAGGATATGCACTATCGAAGACCTTATAAGATATAGAAGAAAATATGAGGTACTTATTGAAAGAATTGCCCAAGCGTCTTTACCAACCAGATTCGGAGATTTCAAGGTAATTACTTATAAATCTAGAATAAACCCCCGTCATATTCATCTGGTTCTTATAAAGGGAGATATATCTAGCGGAGAGGTTTTGGTAAGGGTTCATTCACAGTGTCTAACTGGTGATGTTTTTCATTCTTTGAGATGCGACTGCGGCCAGCAACTCGAAGAAGCCATGCATCTTATCTCTAAGAATGGAAAAGGCGTGATACTCTATATGTCTCAGGAGGGTAGAGGCATAGGGTTATTGAATAAAATGAAGGCATATGAACTTCAGGATAACGGCCTTGACACCGTCGAGGCAAATAAGGCCCTTGGTTTTGAAGCTGATTTAAGGGATTACGGAATAGGTGCTCAGATATTGGTGGACCTTGGTTTAGAAAAGATAAAGTTGTTGACAAATAACCCTCAGAAAATCGTGGGCCTTGAAGGCTACGGACTTAAGATTGTAAAAAGGATGCCTATAGAAATTAAGCCAAATCGCATAAATAAAAGTTATTTAAGGGTGAAAAAGAAAAAGTTAGGACACGCATTGGAACATGTGTAATGTAAGTAGTCCCTCGCGGCTTAGCTTTGTGCAGAAGCCGCTCGGGACAATTTTTGAATACAAAAATTGGAGGCAAAGATGAAGGAAATCAAGGGTAATCTAATAGCCAAGGGGAAGAAATTTGCGATAGTTATATCGCGTTTCAATGAATTTATTTCTTCGAAACTTTTGGATGGTGCCAAGGACGCGCTTATAAGGCACGGCACCGGCGAGAACGATATAACATTGCTGTGGGTACCCGGTTCGTTTGAAATTCCGCCTGTTGCTCAAAGGTTGGCTCATTCAAAGAAATATGATGCCGTAATCTGTTTAGGTACGATTCTAAGGGGAGATACACCACATTTTAATTATATCGCAAGTGAAGCAGCTAAGGGTATAGCAAAAGTGGCCTTAGATGAAAAGGTGCCATGCACCTTCGGCATAATAACCGCTGATACGCTTGAGCAAGCCATAGAGCGCGCCGGTACCAAAAGCGGAAACAAGGGAAGGGATGCAGCACTTTCGGCAATAGAATTGGCGAATTTGTACGATAAGATATAGTTGATAATTGGAGGCAAAGATGCGCAGAAGGACGAAGGCGAGGGAATGTGCGGTTAAGATACTTTATGCTATAGATATTACAAAAAATGAGCCCGAAGACTGCATAAAGAATTTTTGGGATAATCATGATACTGTTAATGTCCAAATAAAGGAATTTGCTGATTATTTGGTAATTGGGACCTGTAAAAATAAAGGTTTAATAGATAATCTTATTACTAAGTATGCGACGAACTGGCAGATTCAGAGGATGGCTACTGTAGACAGGAATATTATAAGGATGGCTACCTTTGAATTGCTTTTTGCCGAAGACATACCTCCCAAGGTTTCCATAAACGAAGCGATTGAGATTGCCAAAAAATACGGAGATAAAGATTCAAACAAATTTGTCAACGGCGTTCTCGATAAGATAAATAAGCGAGAATCCAAAAAATAACATGGAAAAATTCGCTGATTTACATGTTCACACATTTTATTCAGATTCTACCTTTTCTCCGAAAGAGGTCGTAAAAACTGCAAGTTTAGTCGGTTTAAAAGCAGTTGCCATATGCGACCATGATTGCGTTGACGGCATATCGCCGTGTATGGAGGTGGCTAAAGCTTACGATATCGAAATAATTCCAGGCGTGGAGTTAACTGTCGAAAAAGAAGATATCGAGATTCATATATTAGGGTACTTCATAGATTGGAAGGCCTTGTGGTTTAGAGAAAAATTAGAGATAATACAGAAAAGTAGAATCAATAGAATTTACAAGATGCTGGATCTTCTTAAAAAGAAGGGGATAGATATTAAGCCGGAACAAGTTTTTAAATTAGCAGGTAAGGGTTCTGTCGGCAGGCTTCACGTAGCTTTTGCAATGTTAAAGACGAAAAAAATACACCATCTACAAGAGGCCTTTAATAAGTATATAGGGTATCTAAAGTCATGT
>SDBU01004801.1_pt1 | contig 16425 bp, 23 predicted proteins | sample 2277071 | NCBI WGS metagenome assembly SDBU01 (sample SAMN10397929, study PRJNA504765) | marine sediment metagenome | isolation source: marine sediment core GS08_GC12, 126 cmbsf | place: Arctic Ocean: Gakkel Ridge, Loki's castle | collected 2008
TAATTCTGTTTCAGCAGTTGTTGTTTTAGCTGACAAATCTGATGTTCACCGTTCCAGGGTTGCTATCAGAGATATAAAAAAGATCAAATCTGACATTCACGACAGAGTTAACTATGCAACAAAATCCTCTCGTTTGGGTATTAATAAGGGGAGTAAACGAATCACTCTAAGTCTTAAAATTGATACTAATTTTGTGCCCTTAATGGAGTATTTTGAAATTTTTACAGAAAGAATGGTTTACTGCCGAAAAGCAGCATCATATTTGGGTTATAAATTTGGCCTGGTGGTTAACAGCATAAAACTATTATAAAATAATTGAGATTCAATCTCGGTCAGCCAATCGCCAAAGGGGCGGTTGTTTTGATGAGATAAACATTAATGCAGAAAAAAATATTTAACACTTTATTTGTCGCCATCTTTGCTTCAATGCTCGGCATTGGCATTATTGTTCCTTTATTGCCAATTTATGCAAAGAGTCTGGGAGCAACCGGCATCTGGTTGGGTATTATCTTTTCTGGTTTTGCTTTAGCCAGATTGATCTTCATGCCGATTATCGGCAAAATCTCTGACAGAAAAGGCAGAAAGAAATTTATTGTCTTTGGATTGCTGGGTTATTCCATCACTTCTTTGTTTTATCTCTTGGCCGGAGGTATTTATTCTTTGGTAGCGGTTAGATTTATTCACGGTTTCGCTTCAGCCTTTATTGTGCCTATTGCCATGGCTTATGTCGCTGAGACCAGAGAAGATGGAAAAGTTGGTATCTCGATGGGCACATTCAGTATGGCATTATTCTTAGGCATAGGCATAGGTCCTATCTTGGGCGGTTTATTGAATGATGCATTTGGTATGGCCTCTGCTTTTTATGCCATGGCTGGTCTGTCTTTGACGGCATTCTTTATTGCTCTATTTTTTTTGCCTGATAAAATGACTCCCGGAAGAACAGAAAGTCCTGTCTCGTTTAGAGAGATATTCAAAAATAATGTTGTTAAAGGGCTTGTTTTTTTCAGGATAAGCAGTGCAATGTGTCGAGCCGGGATGATGGTCTTTTTGCCGCTTTTTGCCTCAAGTATCAATATAAGTGCGGCCCGGATAGGAATCTTGTTTTTCATTGATACTTTTTTTACTGTTTCTTTACTGAGATTATTTGGTAAGCTGGCAGATAAGTATAATAAATTTTATTTCATTATGATAGGTTCTATTCTTGGTGGTTTGGCTTTATTGTTGGTACCGTTTACCCATAGCTTTAAAGAATTAATTTTTACCAGTTCTTTAATGGGTATTAGTCTGGCTATTGCCGGGCCTTCGGCAACAGCTACCACTGTCTTTCTGGGGAAAAACATGGGTATGGGTACTTTGATAAGTTTCTTGGTTACAGCTATGAGCGCTGGCATGGTCCTCTCCCCAGTAATATTAGGGGTAGTCATGGACCTTCTAGACATCAAATCTGCTTTCTATATAGCCGGTCTCATGGGATTTTTAGGCGCACTTATTTTTTATTATTTTATCAGGAAAGAATCAAAAACTTACTAATAACAGAAGGGTCGTCAAAAGGGCGATTTTTTGATAGAATGAAAAATATGTCAGAGAGAATTTTAGTTTTTTCTGTCCATCCAGATGATTTAGATTTTGGTTGCGCAGGAACAGTAGCTAAATTGGTAAAAGAGGGGAATAAAATTACCTATTGTATTATTAGTAATGGGGAAAAGGGGACTCATAAGACAAAATCTTCCAAACAAACCATAATTAGCATGCGCAAGAAAGAACAAAAAAGAGCTGCCAGTATAGTCGGGGTTAAGGATGTTATTTTTCTTAATGAGAAAGATGGAGAAGTAGAAAATACCAAAGCATTAAGAAGAAAATTAGTTAGTATCATTCGTAAGATAAAACCAGATATTGTTTTTAGTTTTGATCCAGCTAATTTTCTTTTTGACAATTTTTATCGCTACCACCGCGACCACCGCCAGGCAGCCGAAGCAGTTTTTGACGCCTTGTATCCGGCCTCAGGCAGCGAAGCTTTTTTCCAAGATTTAAATAGGAAACCACACACCATAAAAGAAGTTTGGTTTTTTGCCGCCAATCGTCCTAATCTCTGGATTGATATATCAGAGACTATTGATAAAAAAATTGAAGCTCTGCTTTCACATCATAGTCAAATAATCAACGAAAAAGAATTAAAGAAAATGATATTTAAGAGAGTAAAAGAAACTGGGAGAAAGAAAGGGATGAAATACGCTGAAAGTTTTAGAAAGCTTGTGCTTTTGTGAATTAAATCTTCACAGATAATCGCCATCGGGGCGGTTTTTTGTTTCAAAAAGAATAGGGCCAGCAGTCTGTGCGCACAGAGAGCTGGCCCCTTCATGAGTATCCGGATTACACACTACACCAACAGGTATTATCCGTCACGCCAAAACCACGGTGGCTAATTATGTTACCCGTCTGGTACTGACCATCAGGACCTCCTTTCAGCTTCGGCTGTTTTGGTGGCATCAAGTAAAAGTATTTTGCCTACCTTAGTAGTCTATCTTAGCAATATTTCGCCAACCCTCCACCTATATCCTGACATAAACTAGGCGGAAACTGGGGCGGCGTTATAGTCACAATGTTGTGTTCTTGCATCAGAGCGACTGCTGTAGCGGCAATCTACAACAACATTACCACCAAATACCTTGGCTGAACTTGGTACCGGGGGCGACCGGGCAATGACAGCTATCAACAACGTGGCGAACAGAACTATCCCGACGGTCGCAAGGGTGAGTGCGAGCGGGATAGCCGCCACCAGGAATGCGACAGCAATCATCACCAAAAGGGCTAGTGCCAGCAACGTTATTGGCAATAACTTCTTTTTCATCCCGGATGATCCTCCTTTCTCTCAGATTTCCCTTCTGGCCGGCCCATAGAAAGAGCTAAAGGGATTTATTTATTGTATGTAAAACAAAATAATTAGTCAATGTGGAAAGTCGCCAGAGGGGCGGTTTTTTGATATAATAATTAATAACCATTAAAAAATCTTGGAGGGAAAATGGAGGGAAAAATGAAGAGAGGAATGAAGGGTCGTAAGATAACGAGGGAAGGGCTTGAGCAAGATGGTTGGAAAGATGATGGCATCAACTATGAAGGACACAGGATTCTCAGGAGAGGAGACAGCAAAATAGTGTGGGACGAAGAAGCTCAAAGAGTGAAGGACGAATTGGAAGGAGAAATAGAAGCTAGATTACGGAACACGAAACTCGAATCGACCTAAAAGAGGGGGAAGTACAAAATCTTATTTCCCCCTCGTGCTATTTTAAAGCGGGAAAACAGTCGCCAAATGGGCGATTCTTTGATAGAATGTAAATATGGAAAATAAAAAATCTTTCACAGTTGAAGAAACAAAAGAAATAGGGGAAAAGTTAGGGATTGATTGGTCAAAGTTTGATGTGGAGCAGTTTAGAATGGGTATGGACGTAGAATTAGAACACGGATTGGTAGACGCGCACACTAATGTGACGGATGACGATCCGCTAATGACCGGCAAAATTGCTCTTGCTCACTTAAATGAATTTCCAGATTACTACACCAGATTAAAAGAAATGGAAGAAGAGGGAGAAAAATATTGGGAAAATAAATAAAAACAAAAGGTCATTTATTTTAAAATTAACCTATATAAAAACATGAAAAAATACTCATTTTTAAGTTTTTTAATTATTGGTGGTTTGTTAGCATCATCAGTCCATGGGTTATTGGCCCAGGACGTTCATGATTCCGAACGATTTGGCGAGTTTAAGCAAGTCGGAACAGAAGAAGCTCTATCTCCTTTAGAAGGCGCCACTACAGATACCACGCTTCCTCGAACAAAAATGGCGGAACCGCCTGAGGAAGAGATTATTCAGCCAAGACTTATCCAGCCAAGAATGGAACCAGAGAAATGCGGGGTGAATACTTTCGAAGTTAAGACTGAATGCGGCATGAACGCATTTAAAGATGTTTATTTTCAGTGTTACGACGGTTATGAAGAAAAACATGGGGGAGAAGCTTCTTGCAAGTCTTCTGAGGTTTGGCAGAAGTATACAGAGAAGATTTGCCTTGATCATTGCGGCGTCATCAAAGAGCCAGAAGACGTAGAAGAAGTGATACCGGAACCAGAGCCAGTTTCTATGTGTTACATCAGTGAAAAATTAATGGAAGAATATAATAAGCTCATGCGGCGGCTTAAACAAGTGGAGGGAACCGACAATGTCACAGAAGAAAAAGAGATAAGAAATAGAATTTATGATTTAAAGCAGGAAAATGAAAAAGCAATGTTGGAATGCAACGCTGGCGCTCAAGAGCCAGAAGAAGACGAACCTCCAACCGAAGGACGTCCACGCGATACAGAGCCAGTAAATATAGATAGGTGTGGAGATCTTACTCGGCAGGAAGAGAAGCTTGCTTATTATGAAGGATTGAGAAACTTAAGCGATGCTGAAATAATAGAAAAAACAGGTTTTCCCAGGGAAGAATTGGGCATTGAAGAAATAGTAGCAGAAATATCAGAGAATTTGAAAAAAGTGAAAGAGCAGTGCAGCCTGCAAATGGGGACGTTTGAAACAAAACCAATGACGCCAATTGAAAGAGAGCAGATTACAGAGCCCATTAATCCGGTGGTCCCTGAGTCAGGAGAAGAAATAGATGACTACTATAAAGCCAAAATTTTTAAAATTACCAGTGTAGAAGATATTGATGAACAAATAGAAAGCTTAACAACTTTAAGCGGAGAAATAGATAAACTGATTGAGAGGTTAATTAAAAGCAGAAAAGAAATTGAGGTAAACGAGCTGGGCAATGTGGTAACGGAAATAAAACTGACCCGGGGAGAAATCAAAGTGGATAACATCACCATAAAAACAACAGCTAAGAAAATGCTGATGGACGTGGGAGGAAGATCAATCAGTATAGAGCCAACTGAAAATGATGTACTGATAAGAGATGGCGGCTTGGAGGTAAAAGCAACTGAACTCTCGATTAAAAAGAACGTATTGAGGGTGGGAGCGGCTGAGGTGAAGATGGCTGCCAGCCTTGTAGCGGAAAAGCTTCAAATCTCGCCAAAATCAGTGGAATTAAGAGAGGAAAAGGAAAAAGCCGTTTATAAGATGAAAGTAGACGAACCCAGAAAATTATTTGGGTTTATTCCTATGACTATTCAAAAGACGATGACTGCAGACGCTGATAATGGAGATCTCTTGAAAGAGCAGCGTCCCTGGTATGCATTTTTAACCACGAAAGAATGACAACGATTAAAAAGAAAAAAGTGGTTGTCGGCGGAACCTTTGATCTATTGCATCGAGGGCACAAGGCACTATTGAAAAGAGCTTTTGAATTGGGAGATTTAACCATTGGTTTGACTTCTGATGCTCTGGCTAGAAAGATTAAGAGAAGAAAGGTCAAAAGTTTCAAACAAAGGAAAAAGGAATTAGAGAATTTTGCCAAAAAGGAATTTAAAATTAAGCCAAAGATAATAAAGATTAAAGATAAATTCGGTCCTACTTTGAAAAAAGACTTTGACTATATTGTGGTTTCTCCGGAAACTTATTCAACAGCTCTGCTAATTAACAAAGAACGTCAAAAGAGAAAGAAAAAGCCAATGAAAATTATCAAAATAAAATTTGTTTTAGACAGGAAAGGAAAACCCATTTCGGCCACTAAAATATTAAATGGTCAAATAAGAAAATAAAAAATCTATGAACAATAAAATTTTATCAATCATTTTAGTTTTAATTCTGGCTGGATCGATTTATTATTTTGGCTTTTATCAAAAGGAAACTCCAGAAGAAGAATCAGAGCTTGCCAATCCGGCAACCGTTTACTGCCAGGAGCAAGGAGGTACCTTGGAAGGTATAGTATTTGAAAGCGGAGCGCGGGGATTTTGCCTTTTTGAAGATGGCTCAAGATGCGGCCAATGGGATTTTTACCGGGGAGACTGCGATAAAGGACAACTGAAAATAGGGGTTTTGGAAGAGGGAACTGGTAAATTAGCTGATAATGAAAATACAGTATCTGTTCATTATACAGGAACTTTCTTTGAGAATAATGCAAAGTTTGATTCAAGTCTGGACAGAGGGCAACCTTTTGTCTTTACCCTTGGAGCAGGACATGTGATTGCTGGCTGGGACCAGGGAGTTTTGGGAATGAAAGTCGGAGAGAAAAGAAAGCTAACAATTTCCTCAGAATTGGCTTACGGAGATAACGGTATGCCTGGAGCAATACCTCCCGGGGCAACCTTAGTCTTTGAAGTTGAACTTTTGGAAATTCAGTAGGATAATGATTTTTATTTATTCAACTTTTCCCACCAGGAAAGAGGCAAAGGAAATAGGGGAGAGTTTGGTAAGAAAGAAACTGGCCGCCTGTCTTAATATTTTTCCCATTGATTCAATTTATTCCTGGAAGGGTAAAATTGTTAAAGATAAGGAGTTCGCCGCCATTATTAAAACTGAAAAGAAGAATTTTAAAAAAGTCGAAAGGTTTATTATAAAAAGCCACAGTTACGATACCCCATGTATTATTGAAATTCCAATTGGCAGGATCAGTAAAAAATATTTAAAGTGGCTCAAAGAAAAGGTCGGGAATTAATTTAAAGCAAAATAAAAATCATGGAACAATTTATAGTAGAAAATCAATGGGTTGTTTGGCTGATGCTTCTCTGGGTTTTACCCTGGAAAGGTGTAGCCCTCTGGAAGGCAGCTAGAAACAGCCATAAGAAATGGTTCATTGCTATCATTATAGTCAATACAATGGCCATTTTAGAGATCGTCTACATTTTCTTTTTCAGCAAGAAAAAATCTCTGGAGGTCAAACCTCCACAGGTATAGCGCTTGACACATTAAAGATGTCGTGTATAATGGCAGCAGGCTTGAAAGTCGAGTCATCTTAAAGTAAGTCTTTCGTAGTTTCAAAAATTATCGAGGGCCAAATAAGTAGAGCGACTTAAGAGTCAAAAAGGTCGCCTTTTTATTTAAGTAAGTAGTAATTTTATGGCCTTCAACAAATCTGAGTCCAAAGACGATTTTCCTCGAAAGATGTATCAAGGGAATTGGAAATGTTCCGACTGCGGAGCTGAAATAACCGAACTTCCCTTTGAACCATCCGGAGACCGACCCCTCTTTTGTAGAGAGTGTCACTCCAAGAAAAGAGATCAAAGATTTGGACGTTAATCTAAACCAAGAAATCGCCTTTTAGGCGGTTTTTTGGTTGGGCTTGATTTTTTAGGCTAGCGTGGTACAATATAAAATTAAAAATAGGACCTTAACAACTAGGTTCGGGTCCGGAAAGGAGAAGAATATGGATATCTGGGTTGTTGATGAGAAAATGGAAATTCACAAGGCTCAAGTTTCAGAAAAAGAATGGCAAGAGGAAGTCTTTATCGCCACTCTCAATGGTAAGCGTATAATTGCCAAGAAGGATCGTTGGGTCAGGAATATCAACTACGCCGCCTTTGAGACTTGTGGTAAAGCAGAGACCTTCAAGGGAATGAGATACTCTGCTAGGCGAGGGCACTAGCAAATACTGATTAAGGAGGGTAGGATGTCAAGAAAAGATATTATTATATCTTTTGTTATTGCTGTAGTTTGGGCAGTTGTCGGTGGCTTAGTAGTTTTTCTTCCTGGCATGGAAGATGTGAAAGCCTCGGGAAAGGTCATTGGATACATTGGATTCATCGGCGGCGTCGCTGGACTCCTAGCCTTAATGGGCTATGTAGTCCGACGGGCCATACTCTCAAGGAAAGCCGAAGAGCAACAAGATGAAAACAGCGCAGCAAAACAGTAGAACAGTAAGGTTATCTACTTCAACTAGATAACGACCCCAGGTTTATTAGACCTGGGGGTTCGTTTTTCATAGGGTCTTGCAATCTACCTTGTGCGACATTGTCTTGACTTTTACTAAAAATATGGTCAGATTGAAAGCAGAAGAAGGCTATCTATAGAGGAAAATAACATGAGCATATTTGATACCGAACAAAAAGTTGAACCAAAGAGGAAAGTAAAGCGAAAAACAAAGAAAAGCATCACGGGGAAAAGTAAAAAGACTCTCATTCGAGTCCCATTATTGATAGCAATTACAGTTGCTTTTATTGGGGTAGCATCAGCTGGAGCTGGTGTTTTTTTATACAAAGAACAAAAGACACCTTCTTTTACTGCTAGTATTTCTGATATTATTTATGAAACAGTCTATGAGAAAAAGTTCGAAGCAGAGAAATTAGGGCAAGAATTAGAGCTAAGCAAATTTAAAGAAGAACAAGCCGAACAAAAAGCCGAGGAAGAATTAACTAAAAGAATAGAAGCAGAATCGGCAAAAGAAGAGGCTGAACAAAAAGCAATGGAGGAAGCAATTAAAAGAAGCCAAGAAGAGGCATTAAGGAAGGTTAAAGAAAAGGAATTGGCAGAGAAAGAAGAAGAAGAGCGGGAATTAAGTGAAGATAAAGATGGAGACGGTTTGACTTATAGAGAAGAGTTAAATTTAGGAACTTCTGATTGGGATACAGATAGTGATGACGACGGAATTCCTGATAGTTTAGATAGCCATCCAGCTGGTGGCGGTAGACTGCTAATAGCCCAACATTTTGAATGGGATTATCAAGGAAAGCATTGGACTTGGGATAATTCTTTTCCTTCTGATTGGCATGATTATTACAAAGATAAAGAACACGGGTACCATGGTGCTAATTATGTTACTTACTGGGATACATATGTTATAGAAATAGCAGATATGCTTAAAGAAAAGGCTAATAAAAATGGGTACTCGGAGTCTCAATTTGCGGTAGCCTTTATTCAGTCTTTGGGGTATGTAGGAGATGAGATAATAGGTTACGATGATTATCCTAAATATCCATTAGAAACATTGGCAGAACAAAATGGAGATTGCGAGGATACAAGTTATTTAGCAGCAGCCATTATTTCTGCAATGAATATCGATGTTGTTTTAATTGAATTACCAGGCCATATGGCTATTGCGGTAGCGTTCTCAGGTTCTCCAGAGGGGTATTATTATAGCTTAAGTAATGGTCGGAATTATTATTATCTTGAAACCACAGCAAAAGGATGGTGGTTAGGTGAACTTCCAGAGGAATATAAATATACAGAAGCTACATTAGTAAAGATTCCGTCTAATGAAACTGAAGAAAAAAGACCAAGCTACATCCCTTTTACAACTTGTTGGGCGATGCCAGATTACCCAGGATATTACTATGACAAAGAAGCAAATATTTACCACGATAGTAATTGCACTCAGCCATTTGTTAAAGGATGCTATAAATCAAAAACTTACCCAACTTATTTTTATAAATCTGGATACGCTTGGTATTACGATTCGAGATGTACCCAAATATTTAAATCTATGAGTTGCGATTATCCTTCTTATTATAGTTATACTTGCACCCAAGAATATCAATATACGTCAAAACAAAGCTCCTGTGGGAGGGTGAGAGCCCTTTGTTCTAGTTCTGGGATATTGGGTTCACCAATGTGCGGTTATGCTGCTTGTCTTGAAGAGCTGAACAAATGCAGAAACGATATAAACGAGTATCAAAGTAAGTTGAATGAATATAATCAATGTTGGGACAGAAAAGAATATTAAGTTTATCCCAAAATTGAGATAAATTAACAAAGGTCGCTTTCAATTCAAAATCAAAAATATGTTATACATTCTTCAACAATATCTCATCACATTTGGTTGGGCTATTACAGGTGCAATTTCAATGGCAATTGCCCTTGGTGTCTTAATAAAAATATTCTCTTGGATTACTCCGATTGATGAATGGGAAGAAATAAAAAAAGGGAATATTGGTGTAGCTATTATACTTACAGCAGTTATTATCGGTACAGCGTTAGTCGTAGGACTTACTGTGGCATCATAAGGCCAACAAGAATGCCTAAAAATCTTAGGTTTACAATTTTTATCTTTGCTTTATTGCTTATTTTTCCTATAAGTGTTTTTGCTCATTCTGGGAGAACTAATGCAGATGGGTGTCATACTAATAGAAAAACAGGGGAGTACCATTGTCATAATAAACCAACAACAGTTGCAACAAAAAAAGCACGAACTCAAGCAAGAATTGAAGCAAGAACATCAGCGAAGAATACAATAAAGACAAAAACAAGAACATTTTCACCATCAAGTTTGCGGTCCAGCCTTCAGGTTCATTTCATTGACGTAGGGCAGGGAGATTCTATTCTAATTGACTTTGGTAAAAATGAAATACTGATTGACGGGGGAGAAAAGTCTCCCGGAGTCGTAGATTATATCAATTCTTATGTCGAAGGCCCGCTTGAGGTGATAGTGGCTACTCATCCTCACGCTGACCATATAGGTGGGTTGATTGAAGTATTGGGTGATTTTTCCGTGAAAGAAATTTGGCTTAATGGAGACACTTCAAGCAGCAAAACATATCAACAATTTATGGTTGCGGTTGATTCAGAAGGGGCTAATATTTATACAGCAAAAGAAGGAGGCGTAATTTCTTTAAATAATCTTAATCTTACCATTCTCAATCCACCAGCTATTCTTTTTAGCGACATTAACAATAATTCAATTGTTTTAAGATTAAAGTATGGAAACACAACTTTCTTATTTACAGGAGATGCTGAGCAAGAAGCAGAAGCTGATATGTTAGTCGCCGGAAATGAATTACAGACACAAATTCTTAAAGCTGGTCATCATTGCTCAAAAACATCGTCATCAAAACCATTTTTAAGCGTAGTAAAACCTAAAGAAGCTATCTGTATGGTGGGAAAGAATAATAGATATGGGCATCCTCATCAAGAAACCCTTACAAATTTAAAAGAAATAGGAGCTAACATATACAGAACTGATGTTAATGGAACGGTAAGGGTTTTAACTGACGGGAGAAATTATGAGATAAAAACAAGTAAATAAATCTATGAAAGAAAAAATTAAGAAAATTTTTACATAAGAGTGAATTAAATAGAATAGCAAATTAATACATTTTATTTATGATTACAAATAAAATCATTCTTATGCTTATTGGAATTACAGGATTAATTGTTATTCCTCTTCAAATAATAACAACTTTTATTCTAGGTATACTTGTTTCGTTGACATTTGGTCTATTGCTCATACCGATAAGTTTAATTTGGACAATTTTATTTTTGGGCCCCCTTCTCGGTCTTTCTTATATTTATGAGCGAATCACAATTTTAAGACCGTTTATTTCGATTATAGGAATTCCTTTGGCAGTAATAGGTGACACTTATGTAGCTTTAATGCCCTCAATGGGCGAAAAAGACAGTCGATATGCAAAAATGATTATATGCCAAACATTTCCCTATACGTGGAGATTTAATCAATTTCATAGCAATAAATTAAATATAGAGAAAAATGATGTTTTGAATAGAATTCTTCAAGAAGTTTCAAAAGCCGCACCCCTTCGTAAGTATCTAGATGATTTTAATCAACAAAATCAGAATGATATTAATAAATAAAGCTATGGCTAATCAGAACAAGATTATTATCGCATTACTTATTTTAATAGTTATTATTGCTGTAGTTTGGTTTATTGGAGACTACCAAGAAAAACGAAGTTATCAAGAAAAAGGACAAATAGAGAGAGAGAAGCAGGGGCAGGAAGAAGAAAGCTTTCAGCCAATTTCGGAAAATGTTGTTATTCCTACGGCACAAGAAAAACAATTAGTGGAAGCAGGTTGGCACTGCGACAAGGAAACCATAATAAAATTATTATCAGATAATAATTCAGATAATAAATTAAGTGTTGATACTAAAAATGAATTCGGAACAACTGTTTTAATGGCGGTTTCTCAAATGGGATGTACAGATTTGGTTAAGTTGCTAATAGAAAAATATGGAGCAAATGTAAATATCGAAAATTTTTATGGCAGAACCGCTTTAATGTTGGCAGATTATTCTTCATTTGACACTATGAAAATATTGCTTTCGAGTGGAGCAGATGTTCATATCAAAAATAAATGCTGTGGCTCAACTATATTAATGTTAGTTGCTGGTAGTTATGATAACTATATTGATGTTATAAAATTGTTGATTAGCTATGGTGCTGATGTAAATGTTAAAGATAATGAAGGTAAAACTGCTATTGATTACGTGCAGGAGACCGCTACGGGGCTTGAATGGGAAACACTTCCAGATAAAAAAGAAGTTATTCAATTACTTCAAAAGGAAGCACAGCAAGATTAAATTCTTTTCAGCTGACTAAATAAATCTATGGAAGAAAAAATTAAATAATTTTAAGAATAGCATGGATTTTATAAAAAAATTACTGAGTAAAGAAACCGAAGATATAACAAAAGAAAACATTAAAAAACAAAGGCCAAAAGGAATGCCCCGATGGCAATGGCATGAAAAAATGCGTAAACAGATGTATGAAAAACTGGAAAAAAGAGGGTATGACGAAACAATGCTCCAACATTTAGATGGCCATGAACTTGAAAAAGAGCTTCGAGAAGGTGGAAGACCAAAGAATCTTGGAAAAATTGAAGACCTTGAACAAATTCAGGATATTCAGAAAAAAACATGCCTTAGGTTGATTGCTTTACAGTTTGTACGTTATGCCGTTGAGCGTGCATTTTTTCTTACTTCAGAAGAAAATAAAAATGAGCTTAAGGCACTCGGTTTAGAAGATGAAAATTCCCCTTCTGTGGTATTTGAATTGATGGTTGCCTTTTTCTTTACTTGTTGGAATGTGGCATTATCAGAAAAGTCATTAGAGGAAGACATGAAGAAAAAACTTTATGATGAAATGTTTACAGTGTTCGCAGAATACCTCAAAAATTTAGGGGGAGAATCAGAGAAAGATTCATGCAAACCCCTCAAAGTTTTTGACAAAAGAGATCAAGTTGAGCTACTTCACATGTTAGGAAAGAGGTTCCTTGAGTATGTTGATGCAGTACAGGGAAAACTTGGACCCCAACTAGAACCCTATTGGACAATGTATAAAAATCTAAATAATGAAAAGGTAGCAGAAGCTGAAAATTCTATAGGAGTGTTAATGCTTATGTCAGAAATTAAACATTGTAGAGAGTCAGCAGAAAAAATAATAAAAATAATGTTAAAAACACTTAATCGATAAAAAAAGATAGAATATGAAAGAAAAAATTAAGATAATTTTAAATGGACAAAGAAATCATCAGATATAAAAATATAGCTTCCATAATTGCCATTTTAATGCTTCTTTTGGCTGTCCCTGAAGGAATTTGGCCTTATGGATATTATGTTTTATTAAGATGGATAGTAACCGCCAGCGCGGTGTTTTTAATTTGGGTAGCTTATAGCTTACAAAATAAAGGATGGCTATGGTTGATGGCGGCCATTGCTATTCTTTTTAATCCAATCATTCCGATTTACCTTAATAAGGAAATGTGGGTGGTGATTGATTTTATCGTTGCAATTTTATTTTTAGTATCAATATTTAAACTAAAAAGCAAGGTCGGTAGTGTTTAATAATGAAATATATAAAAATATGTTTATAAAAAACTATCAGTCAAGCCCTATCAAAAATACTCAAACCGTTGAGCTAGTCTGTTCTAATTGTAAGAACAAAACTAAACATCAAATTTATGAGGTTTATCATGGACCACAGGTAGGCCTTATTTTTTTAAAAAAACCATTATTGTCTCTCAAAAAATATTATTTAGTCTGTCCAGTGTGTGAAAATCTCACGAAAGAGATTAGCAAAGAACAGGTTAGAGCTAATAAAATTTAATAAACTTTAATCTAATATGATTATTATTGGATGGGGGAAACAAAGCAAAAAAATTGCCGATGCTGGAATAATGAAATGTAAAAATTGTAATAATTATAGTGCTTTTGAAGTTAGAGAATTAGCTAACAATATTAAACTTTATTTTATACCTATTGCAAAATGGGGTAAAAAAACCTATCTCGTTTGTACTATATGTGATGCTGGGTATGAACTTAATGAAGAAGGTAAAAAAGAAATATTACAAGAAACAATAAAAATCCCTGATAACAAAACCTCGATAGAAATATTTAATAAAGTAGATTCATTATTTGTTAAATATGCAGAAAGTAAAGCAATGAAGGATTTAAAAGGATGGGATAGAGAAGTAAAAAGGGAGCTCAAAGGAGAAGGGTACAGAGAAGAAGATATAGATTATATTTTAGCAATATATGCGGAGAGTTTGCTAGATAGCATAAAAGAATAAATGTATGAAAGAAAAATATAAAATGCTTAAGAGTAAAGAAATGGTAGAGATGGTAAAAAAGATACTGGAGAAAACTGATGTGTTAAGTAAAAGATTAAAGGGGACTGTATTAGAGGGGTTAAAGCCATCAAGCTTATCAACCCTTGAAATGATGTCCTTGCCAGAAGCGTCAGTAATTGGTTATACAGATATGTATTATTGTTTTAATAAAGAAATGGGGCTAGATGATGAAGAAAATTTTAAAAAAATAGTTGAGTTTAGGAAAATTTTCCAAAATAAAGAAGTAAATGAAAAGTTAGGTCAGGTTTTGAAGGAAACAGTTCCTTCTCTTGTAGGGTTCATTAAAATGAGTGTAGAAGCCGAACACGAAGTCCCCATATCATCAGAAATTATTGAAGAATTAGTTTCAGAATATAAAAAAGTAAGAAAAGTAGAATAAATAAATCTATGAAAGTATTAGGCATTATATTTATCGTTCTATCAATTCTGATATTTCGCTTGATAAATCCCACTAAAGGTGTAATGGAGAAACCTCTGTGGGCTTCCACTAACTCAATTGCCAATCTTATTGTTTCAATAATTTGGTTGGGGCTACTAATAATGGGAATTATTTTTCTCTTTCAATAAATCTATGAAAGAAAAAATTAAGAAAATAAATATATTTTATGGGATATAAATCAATTTTAAGATCGGCGATATCGGCTTCTGATAGAGCCGCAAAAGAAGCAGAACGAAAAGAAAGGCAAGAGTTAAGGGAACAAGAAAGAATACAGAGAAGAATTACGAAAGTAAATGAAACAATGAGGAAAGTTATTCAGGCGTTAGAAGATATTTATGCGAAAGGGAAAATAGGTAAGGATCAATATGAAAAACTTAAACAGCGTGAATCCGATATTTCGCTAGAACTCATTGTTGTTGCGAAAAATCCAGGTATTTCTTTAGCTAAGCGTTATATAACTGGTGCGATAGATAAAGATGAGTTTGAAAAAATACAGAAAGATTTATTGCCGCCAGAATTATTTGAAGAGAAAAGAATTATTAACGAAAGTATTAATAATGTTGAAAAAGAATTAAAAAAATTCCGTGAGAACTGCAAAAATGAGAAAGAAAATCAATGTCAATTCTGCAGTAAGGAGAAGTCTCTTTTTACTCCACTCAAAATTGAAGATGGATTGAGATTATGCGGAAAATGCAGATCTTGGTTATTAAATCTGCAAAATTATAAAGGGTTTTCGGGTAACTATTTTACGGTATCTCCAATGAAAATTACCTTCAGCGATATTGATAATGGCATTAAGGTGGATGTTAACTTAAAAAATGAACTATTATAATAACTAAAACTTAGCCCGAAGTTGAGAAAATTATGATAGATTTAAATATTTGGCAAATTTTAAAATCTTTTTGGCCACTTTGGGCCATTCTAATAATTATTTTCTTAATTCGTATTATTTTCGAAGGTTTAATACCGGGATTGATTGATAGATGGAAAAGTGAGAAACGGTTCAAAGCTGGACAAAAATGGCATTCTAGCAGAGATTTGCTTGGGTGGTTAAGAGGGATGAAGCCATCGGAGTTTGAAGATTATATTGCTGATTTATTTTCAAAGTTAGGTTATAAAACAGAAGCAACTGGTGGTTCCCACGACGAGGGGATTGATATTGTTGCCGAAAAAGACGGAATTAAATATTATATTCAATGTAAAAAATTTATTACTTCGAAAGTTACGGTTCACGACATTAGAGATTTTTACGGAGCATTAGTTGACCATTTAGCTAATGGTAAAGGATATTTTATAACTACTAATAAATTTACTCTTGAAGCCGAGAAATTTGCCGAAGATAAACCGATAGAATTAATTGATGGCTTTAAGCTTATAGATTATATTCGTTTAGCAGAAAAAAATAATAAGGAAAGTAAATCAAAGGTTTGTCCGAAATGCGGTGGGAAACTAGAAGAAAGAATAGGGGAGTATGGTAAATTTTACGGTTGTTTAAATTACCCAAAGTGTAAATATACAGAAAATATTAAAAAATAATCAAAATTTAGCCCGAAGTTGAAGGAAAATGTCGCACAAGTTATATTGCTCGCCAAATGGCGGTTTTTTTATTCGCTTAATTTGTGCTGTAGTAGTTTTTTAAAAAATCGTGCCGTAGCTAATATTTTTTAAAGGCCTTGACAACAATAATCTGTTTAGCTATTCTAAAGAAAGGTCGAGGATAATAAGTTTGAATACTAAACGGAAAGCATAATACCCCCCTTT
>SDBU01004802.1_pt1 | contig 16424 bp, 16 predicted proteins | sample 2277071 | NCBI WGS metagenome assembly SDBU01 (sample SAMN10397929, study PRJNA504765) | marine sediment metagenome | isolation source: marine sediment core GS08_GC12, 126 cmbsf | place: Arctic Ocean: Gakkel Ridge, Loki's castle | collected 2008
CTGATAGTTCAAGTCATGCCCCGCGTTAACCCCTAAAGTTAATTTCCTGGCCAGGGCCGCAGCTCCGGCAATTCTCTCTACCTCTGTGGCTGCTTCCAGAGGGTCTTTCTTTTCCGCATAAATTCCAGTATGAAGTTCCACCATATCTGCACCCAGCCGGTGAGATTTTTTTATACTATTAGGATCGGGGTTGATAAAGAGGGAAACTGGGATTTTGGCTTGGTGGAAAAGACTTATAACCTCTTTTAATCTGGGGTTGTCCCGGGAAAGATCCAAACCGCCCTGAGTGGTTACTTCTCCTTCCTCCTCGGGAACTAAAGTAGCCATATCTGGTTTTATCTTAAGGGCAATTTTAACTATTTCTTCACTCACACCCATCTCCAGATTTAGTTTGATCTTTATCACCGTTCTTAAAAGCTCCACATCTCTTTCCTGGATGTGTCTTCTGTCCTCTCTTAAGTGAACAGTTATACCTCTGGCACCTCCTAGCTCTACTAGAAGTGCTGCAGCTACCGGGTCAGGTTCGATATTTCCCCTGGCTTCTCGAAGGGTAGCTACATGATCAACATTGACACTCAGTCTTATCATTCTTGAGGGTTTCTCCTTTAGAGAAAAGAGGCAGCTTTTAATCTTTCTACCGTCTCTTTTATCTTTTTATCTTCTACGGTTAAGGAAATTCTTATGTAGCCCTCGCCATAGTTGCCAAATCCCACTCCGGGTACTACTACTATCCTGCACTCCGTGAGGAGCTTTTGAGTAAAATCTAGAGAGGAAGAAGGAATAGGGACTCTTAGCCAGAGGTAAAAACTTGCCTTAGGGGGCTGGACTTTCCAGCCCAACCCTCTTAGACCCTTTATCAAAAAATCCCGGCGGGTCTGATAAATCTTTCTTATGGAAGGACTCAATTTCTCCTCCATTTTTAAAGCTTCTATCCCTGCCTCCTGAACAGCCTGAAAAACTCCGGAATCTATATTAGTCTTTAATTCTCTCAATGCTTGTATGATTCTTCTGTTCCCCACGGCAAAGCCTATCCGCCAGCCCGCCATATTGAAGGTTTTGGAAAGAGAATGAAATTCAACTCCTACCTCTTTTGCCCCTTTGATTTGCAAGAAAGAAGGGGCTTGGTATCCGTCGTAGGTAATCTGGGAATAGGCCAAATCCTGGCAGACTGCCACATTGTACTCTTTAGCAAACTCTACTACCTTAGCAAAGAAACTCTCATCAGCAACTGCTCCCGTAGGATTATTAGGGTAGTTAAGGAATAAGAGTCTCGCTTTTTGGGCCACCTTTTTATCTATTTGCTCAAGCTGAGGCAGGAAATGATTTTCTTCCAGAAGGGGAAGAGGGACTATCCTACCCCCGGCAAATATTACTCCGGCTTTATAGACCGGGTAGGCCGGATCCGGAACCAGGGCTATCTCACCCGGGTTGATCAAAGCCAGGGAAAGATGGGATATTCCTTCTTTAGAGCCGATGAGGGTGAGGATCTCTTCTTGAGGGTCCAGCTTTACCCTGAACCTACGAAAATACCAGTCGGCTACTGCCTCCCGGAAGGAAAGAAGACCCTGATAAGAAGGATATCTATGATTTTGAGGCTTCCTGGCTGCCTGGTAAAGTTTCTCGATAATGGGCTGAGGAGTGGGAAGGTCAGGATCTCCTACTCCCAGGTCGATGAGACCCTGTCCAGATGCTCTCAACTCTTGCTTCATTTTATTCAGCTCGGCAAATAAATAAGGAGGCAAAAGAGCTAGTCTTTTTGTCCTCTCGATTTTCAAACTCATCTTTTTCCTCTCATAGCTAACATCTTTGAAGGGACTACCTTCCCTTCTTTTTCAACCGTAGGTATTTTTTAGGTAGTTTTTTTAAAATCTCAAAGAATGAAATGATGAATAGATAATGACCTTTTAGGGAGGGATATCAAACGGTTTTTTTGATCCCCAGAGCATCCTGGAGATCGTAAAGTCCTTTTTCTTTATGGGTGATAAACCGAACTGCTAAAATAGCTCCTAGGGCAAAGATGCGCCGGCTTTCAGCTCGATGGGTAATTTCCAACCTCTCCCCATTTCCGGCGAAGATAACCGTATGTTCTCCTACAATAGTGCCTCCTCTCACCGAGTGGATACCTATTTCCTCTTCTCTTCTTTCGCCAACTGTTCCCCTTCTTCCGTAAACTCCGCTCTCGGACAGATCCTTTCCTGTCTGTTGCGCTATAATTTCAGCAATTTTTTTGGCTGTCCCGCTGGGAGCATCTTTTTTTTGCCGATGGTGCAGTTCTATAATCTCCTGGTCGAAGTTTTTTCCCTGAAGGATCTCTGAAGTCTTTCTCACCAGATTGTACATGAGATTAATTCCTACACTCATATTGGGAGAAAGGAGGATGGGGATCTCTCGTGAAACCTCTTCTATGATACTATATTCTTCATCCTTGAAACCTGTTGTGCCGATGACCATGGGGATACTTTTCTTTCTGGCTATCTCAAGATGCTGTAGTGTTGCAGAAGGGGTGGTGAATTCCACCACTACTACATCCTTTTGAGCGAACTTCTCTAGATTAGAGGAAATTTCAATTTTCCCTATGTTTTTTCCAAGGTTAGGGTTATCTCGTGCCTCAATGGCTCCGGTTAGCTGGATATCCTTTGTCTCATCAATGACGCTGATGAGCTCTCTTCCCATTTTCCCACATATGCCACATACTATTATTTTATACATCTTAGATCTATAAAGAATTCATCTCGATTTTGGCGGGTAAACTCAAGATTGGATACCTACTTAACTCCCTGCTAGGTGGATGGATATGGTGGAGGCGGAGGGAATCGAACCCTCGTCCAAGAACAGAAGAACTAAGACATCTCCATGTTTAGTCTACATTTTATTTTTCGTCTTCTTTTCCTCCTGTAGACGGGATGAAAATAAGACTAGCAGGTATAGTTTCACTCATCTCCCCCCTGCTTGAAGATAAGCTAGCTCTATTTTCTGACGCCCTTCTTGCTCCATAGAGCAGAGAGCAAGGGAACGGTAGCTACTAGTTGTAGCTAAAAGCCAAAGTTGGATTGGCGCTTAAGTTTAGAAACGGATGGATTTACAAGGTATCCGCTACCCTTGGCATGCCGTCTTAATTCCTCTCATCCTGTCGAAGCCAGATCGCCCCCCCCTTCTCAAGATATTCAAGGGGATTCTTGTCCTTGAAATCCTCTTTCCGGTATCCACATATTTCTTGAGTATCTTGATTTTTAGAAATCTTTAGAATCTCTTTCCCCTTAAAGTCTGTTCTATCTCTCTTTTGATAGCTCTTTCCTTGAGTTTTTGTCTCTTATCATAGAGCTTTCGTCCTCGTGCCATACCTATTTCTACTTTGACTAATCCTTTCTTAAAGTATATTCGTAATGGAATTAGTGTCAAGCCCTTTTGGGTTAAAGTTAACATAAGCCTCCGAATTTCCTTTTTGTGGAGAAGTAATCTTCGCTCCCTTTTTGGATCGCCAGTAAAGTGTCCAGTAGCTGAATAGGGTGCTATGTGAAGATTATAAAGATAAGCCTCTCCTTTCTTAATGTGAACGAAGCTATCCGTGAAAGTAACTTGCCCTTCCCGAATAGATTTAACCTCTGATCCTTTGAGGGCAATCCCTGCTTCCCATCTATCCAGGATCTCATATTCGTGCCTGGCTCTCCTGTTAATGAACTGTTTGCTTGACATTTGAAACTAGAGCCTTGTCTAGTGGGAAATTACACTGGAAGGGCAGCTCTTCCTTATGATTCTGGGTGAGACATCTTCTGCCAGTAGTCAAGGTAAACTTACTTTCCAAGTATATTATACTATCCAGATTCAATATGTCAACCTACGAATAGTTTGCTTGACTTTTTGTAGCCCTTAAAATAGAATTATAAAACTGCCTTGGACGGGATTGCTAATAAAGGAGACACGAGGGGCTATGCAGATCAAAGAACTACAGAGGTTGAAAATCAGAGGGAGAGTAGTTGCTCAGCAATCCATGAAAGAGTTGACCTCTCTGAGAACAGGGGGACAGGCCGATCTCTTTGTGGTTCCCGAGGATCTGGAAGATCTTAAGAGGGTTATTTCCTTTTGCAAGGAGAGAGGGGTTTGCCTGCTCATGATAGGTAACGGGAGCAAACTGTTAATAAGGGACGAAGGATTTAGGGGAGTGGTGGCTAAGTTAGGCACCTCCTTTACCAAGATAGAGAATAAAGGAGAGGAGATAACGGTAGGTGCAGGACTGGATCTATCCACTCTTATTGATTTTGTAGTCCAGAAGGGACTATGGGGTCTGGAGTTGTTGGCAGGGATTCCTGGAACCGTGGGGGGAGCCATAGCCAGAAATGCTAGTGCCTTTGGGCAGGATCTTGGACAAAGGGTGATATCGGTGAGGGCACTGAACAACAATAATGGTGATTTTACTATCCATAAAGAGGATATTCTCTTTGGCTATCGAACAAGTATTTTTCTGGGGAAGAGAGACTGGATAATAACAGAAGTGAAATTAGCTTTCTCTCCTGGAAAAAAGGAGGACGTTCTTTCTCGCTTCCGGGAAGCCAGAGATAAAAAAATGAGGACTCAGCCTATTTCTTGTCCTTCGGCTGGCTGCATATTCAAAAATCCAGCTTCTTCTTCGGCTGGCCTACTTATTCAAAGAGCAGGGTGTTCAGGACTGAGAGTAGGAGATGCTCAGGTTTCCCTACAACATGCAAATTTCATCATTAACGAGGGAAATGCCAGAGCCAGGGACATAATAGAACTCATAGATATGGTAAGAGAAAGGGTTAAGATGAATTCTGGCATTATCCTGGAGCCTGAGTTGGAGATTATTTGAATTGCAAACTAAAATATGTGTTCTTAAAGGAGGAATTTCTCCAGAGAGAGAGGTTTCTCTGAAGAGTGGAGAAGCTGTAGAGGAAGGATTAAAGGAAGCAGGTTATGCTGTCTTCAATCTGGATACTGCCAAGGGTAATTTCTTTCGCCAGCTAGCCAAAGAGAAGCCCGATGTGGTTTTCATTGCTCTCCATGGATCTTATGGAGAGGATGGTACTATCCAGGGATGGTTAGAGTTAGTGGGGATTCCCTACACCGGTTCAGGAGTATTGGCCAGTGCTCTAGCCATGGATAAAATAAGTTCCAAAAGAATATTCTCATCTCAAAATCTGTCTCTGCCACACTTTCAGGGGATCACCCGAAATAAAGATCACTCGTTAAACTCTCACCTTTCTTTTCCCCTGGTAGTCAAACCAGCCCGATCCGGATCCACTTTAGGAGTGAGTTTGCTTAGGGATGGGAATGAATTAGAGCTAGAAAGAGCCCTAGAGAAAGCTTTTCAATACGATAGATCCTTTGCCATATTGGAAGAATATATTGAAGGTAAGGAAATTACTGTAGGGGTAATAGATGATCCAGAGCCGAGATCTTTGCCCATTATACAGATCATACCCAAGAATGAGCTTTTTAACTACCAGGCCAAATATAGCAAAGGATTTTGTGAATATATTGTTCCTGCACTTATCAGCCCTCAGGAATCTGTCAGAGTAAAAGAGGCAGCTCTCAAAGCCTATGAGTCCCTGAGATGTCGTGACTTTGCCCGTGTAGATATGATACTGAGGGAGGGGGTAGCTCATATTTTGGAGGTTAACACCATACCGGGTATGACGAAAAAGAGTCTCTTGCCTCTGGCAGCCCATGCCGAGGGATTAAGCTTCCCTGAGTTGTTGGATAAAATAGTTAAGTCGGTTTTTAGAAGAACAAAGAAATAATCAGGATGAGGTTGGCTAAAAGAAAGGTTTTGATATCTCACCGAAGAAAAGGCCGACGAGGAAAAAAATATCTTACCTCACTAATTCTTCTAACTACCGTGGGAGTGGTCATCACATGGTTCGTTTTGACCATTCCTTATTTTTTCATTACCAGGGTTGAGGTCAAAGGTGAAGAGAGATTATCCAAAGAGGACATACTGAAGTGGGCTGCTATTCCGAGACAAAGCTCCATCTTCCGGGTGAATCTCAGAGATGTCTCTGAGAGAATAACTCTAGCATCGAAGATTAAAAAAGCAGAGATAAAAAGGGTTTTTCCTTCTACTATCCTCATCCTAATTCAGGAAAGGTCGCCCTTTGCCTATTTGCGAAAGGGATCTCGTTTCTGGGAAATCGATGAGGAGGGAGTAGTTATAGGAGAAGCTTTTGAAAAACAACATCTACCTCTGATCACGGGAGCCGGTGTCTCGCTTGATGAAGCGCAGAGGATTGAAATGGGAGTCAAGATTCTTGCTAATTTTCAAAAATCGGGACTACCTCTATCCCAGATTGATATTATCAATGAAAACTATCTAGTGGGTTATTTAGAGAAAGGTCCCAGGGTTTATCTGAGAGAGAATCATCACTTAGGTTATCTTTCCTATCTTTCTCTCATTCTACAAGATGCCAAAGGGGCGGACAGAAGAGTCAAGTACTTGGATCTTCGCTTTGACCAACAAGTTGTGGTAGGTTATGAATAGGATCATTGAGGGTGTAGATTGAAGGATAGTTTGATTGTGGGACTGGATATCGGGACCACAAAAATATGTGCTCTGGTGGCTCGGCTGAGTGAGGAGGGGCACCTTGAGATTCTTAGTGTGGGAAAATGTTCTTCCCGAGGTGTCAGTAAGGGTGTGGTTACCGATATCGAAGCCACGTCACAGGCGGTCAAAGAGGCCATGACATCAGCCGAACTCAGTGCTGGTTTAAAAGTGGAGCAGGTATGGGTAAGTATTGCCGGGGAGCACATTCTAGCTCAGGATAACCGTGGCTTTGTGAAAGCTACCGGAGAGGATCGAACCATAACAGTTAAGGATGTGGAGGCAGTGATGGAGGAGGCTTCCCAGCTCGTCCTTCCCCCTGACAGGGAAATTATTCATGTTCTACCCCAGCAGTTCACTATTGACGGGCAGAATCTGGTAAAACAGCCTGTGGGTATGAAAGGGACTCATCTGGGAGTGGGGGTTCATGTAGTTACGGCTTCCTCGGCCTGGCGAGGGAATATTGAGAATTGTGTGAGACGAGCAGGGTACGAATCGGATGGTGTGGTTCTTCAGTCTCTAGCCTCAGCTATGGCCACGGTACATCCCGAAGAGGAAGATCTGGGGGTGGTCCTGGTAGATATAGGCGGAGGAACTACTGACTTAGCCATATTCTTAAGGGAGGGCTTAAGATTCAGCCGGGTCATAGCAGTAGGAGGAAGCCACATTACTAGCGATATTGCTGTGGGTCTTCATACTACCAGAGAGAAGGCGGAGGAAATTAAGCTAAAATATGGTTTCCTCTCCCAGGCCACCATAAAAAGAAAAGAGAAAATAAGGGTGGAGAAAATAGCGGGGCGGGGAAGCTACACCATAGAAAGCGAAGATCTACTTAGAATCATTCAGCCCCGTGTGGAGGAAATACTTGAGCTTGTGGAAAAAGAACTTATCAGAAGCGGATACAGGGATCTCCTCTCTGCGGGTATGGTTCTTACCGGCGGGACTTCGCTTCTCAGAGGTATTAGAGAGCTGGCGGAAGATCAACTGGGTCTTCCCACTAAGATCGGCCAGGCCCATCTAGAAGGGTCCCAGGATTTGAGCAGTCCCATTTATGCAACAGTGGTGGGGCTGGTTCTCTACGGGATAAAGCGGAGCGAGGAACTTACCTCTAAGGAGCGGTTAGGAGTGAGGATTAAGGAGTGGCTGAAGGAGTTCTTTTAATTGAGGGATAGACGGCCGGTTTTGGGTATTACCATGGGCGACGCTGCCGGAGTTGGCCCGGAGATTATTTGTATGGCTCTTTCTCATCCGCAGGTAGTGAAAACCTATAAACCTCTGGTCATTGGGGATATGGCCATCATGGAAGAAGCTCTTAAGATTACCGGGATCTTGAATGAGGTCAGAGAAGTGAAAAGAGTGAGTGAAGGAATCTTTTCGCCAGACCTGATCGAGGTTCTCGATCTTCACAATCTTGATCTTAAGAGTCTAGTAAGGGGGAAAGTGAGCAGAGTGACGGGACAAGCTGCCTTTGAATATATCTTGGAAGCAGTAAAATTAGCGTTGGCTGGTGATATCCAGGCAGTGGTTACCGCTCCAATAAATAAGGAAAGTCTGAATAAGGCAGGACATCATTATGCGGGTCATACCCAGCTCCTGGCTGAGCTTTGTGGGAGAGATGAGGTCTATATGATGCTGGTGGTGGGGGATTTGCAGGTAGTCCATGTTACCGATCATGTCTCCCTCGGAGAGGTGAGTAAGCTTATAACTAAATCCAGAATACTCAGGGTTATTGAGCTCGCGTACCATGCGGTGCGTCAATTTGGGATTGAAAAGCCAAGGATAGCGGTAGCCGGGCTTAATCCTCATTCTGGAGAAAGGGGTCTCTTTGGCGGGGAGGAGGAAGTTCACATTGTTCCGGCTGTTCTTGAAGCCAAATCCCGCGGTTTGGATGTAGTGGGACCATTATCTCCCGACACTGTTTTTTACAGAGCCCGCGAAGGAGAGTTTGATCTGGTGGTGGCTATGTATCATGATCAGGGCCATATTCCTCTTAAACTTTTGGGTTTTTTTGAAGGGGTCAATGTTACTCTTGGTCTTCCCATTGTCCGAACTTCAGTGGACCACGGAACAGCTTTTGACAAGGCCGGTAAAGGTACGGCCAATCCTGGCAGTCTCACCAGAGCCATCCGTCTGGCCGTCAGGTTAGCTAAATAAGAGAATTTCATTTTAATTCAAGAGGTGTCTTATGTCTCATATCAAAGAAGAAGCTCTTGCCTCTCGGGGTAAGAGTCGGATCGAGTGGGCATCTTCTATGATGCCGGTAGTAAGAGGGATTGGGAAAAGGTTCTCCCGGGAGAAGCCCTTAAAGGGGGTAAGGATCGCTGCCTGTCTTCATGTTACCTCGGAAACAGCCAATCTTATGAGAATGTTGAAAGAGGGAGGGGCTGATATCCGCCTCTGCGCTTCTAATCCCCTCTCTACTCAGGATGAAGTGGCAGCTTGTCTGGTTCGGGACTGCGGCATCGAGGTTTTTGCCATCTGGGGAGAAGATAGGAAGACCTATTATCAGCACATTCAAAGTACCTTAGAGATAAATCCTCATCTGACCATGGATGATGGGGCAGATCTAATCTTTACCATACATTCAGAAAGATCCGATCTGGCTTCAAGGGTAGTGGGAGGAACAGAAGAGACAACAACCGGAGTCATAAGACTGCGCAGTATGGCTGATGAAAATGTTCTGAGATACCCCGTTATTGCTGTGAATGATGCCGCTACCAAACATTTGTTCGACAACCGATACGGAACCGGGCAATCCACCATTGATGGTATCCTTCGGGCTACCAATATTCTTTTGGCCGGCTCTTCTTTTGTTGTTTGCGGCTACGGCTGGTGTGGAAGGGGAATAGCCATGAGAGCCAGGGGTATGGGGGCTAAGGTGGTGGTGTGCGAAGTAGATCCCTTAAAGGCTCTAGAAGCTACTATGGATGGTTATCCAGTTATGCCCTTATCAGAAACCTTATCACAGGGGGATGTTTTTGTTACCAGTACTGGTGACAGATGGGTGATTGATAGGCAGCATTTTGAGTTGATGAAGGATGGAGCTATTCTGGCCAATGCTGGTCATTTTAATGTGGAAATCAACCTCGAAGAACTGGAGGCACTCGCCATAAAAAAAAGAAAGATAAGGGAGAATATAGAAGAATATACTCTTGAGAATAGCCGGCGGATTAACCTTCTCGGGGAGGGAAGGCTGGTTAATCTGGCCGCTGCTGAGGGACATCCTTCCATGGTTATGGATATGAGTTTTGCCAATCAAGCACTATCGTGTGAGTATCTGGTTAGAGAAGGGAAAACACTAGAGAACAAGGTTTACCGGGTTCCTCAGAATATCGACCAAAAAATTGCCGAGCTTAAACTCCATAGCATGGGAATCAAAATAGATAAACTCACTCCAGAGCAGAGAAAATATCTTTCCTCTTGGAAGATGGGGACTTAAAGGAGAGTAAAATGATGGCGGTTATAGAAACAGGAGGTAAGCAGTACGAAGTTATTCCAGGCTCCATAATAGAAGTAGAAAAACTTACTGCCAAGGAAGGCGAGGAGATCATACTGGATAAAGTTTTAATGGTAGATGAGGACGGCAAGACTCATTTTGGCAGACCCTGGGTTGAGGGGGCACGGGTGGTTGCTGAAGTCCTGGGACAGGACAAAGCTGATAAGATCGTAGTCTATAAATTCAAACGCCGCAAGGGATACCATCGCAAGTATGGTCATCGCCAACTCATAACCAGGATCAAAATAAAGGAAATTCAGCTTGAAGGAATTTCTAAGCCTAAGCCCGAGAAGGCTTCCAAGCCCAAGCCCGAGAAGGCTTCCAAGCCCAAGCCCGAGAAGACTTCCAAGCCCAAGCCCGAGAAGACTTCCAAGCCCAAGCCCGAGAAGACTTCCAAGCCCAAGCCCGAGAAGACTTCTAGCTCCAAGAGAATTCCTTGATTCTGCATTAATTCGGAGAGGTGGCTGAGTGGTTGAAAGCGGTTGATTCGAAATCAACTGAGCGCCTTAGCGGTGCTCCGTGGGTTCAAATCCCACCCTCTCCGCCATAAAGCATTTTCCTTGCTTTGCTGCATAGATGTGGGATTTGAAGCCGAGTCGAGCGCATCCGGGGGATGAAAAGTGAACGCAGCGAATGACAGCGAGACCGGCAGGCTTCGGAGGAGGAGTGAAACGACGGGGGAGAAGGAATCCCACCCTCTCCGCCACTGCAACCAATTCGAACTCAACTTGCCCAAAGGATTAACGCCAAACAAAAAAGCATCTCTCGCTATGAAACCGGAGCATCGCTACCATCCATACGGACTCTAATCAAAATCGCCAAAGTCCTCAAAAAACCAGCAGGTTATTTTGTAGATACTCACCCGAGCTATACAAAAGTTACTTTTCGGCCCGGAATATGTCATGTTTGCCGCGGAGCTCCTAGCGATTTGGTTTGTTGTAGTGAGATGTATGAAAACAAATTTATTGTTAGGTATGGCCCTTATGTTGCCAAAACGGCAATATAAAAAGGCATTTCTAGGAGGGAGGCTGAAGATGAACTTCGAGCGCAGTAAACTGCGCGGCTGATTTGCGGCGTTATCTTCACAGACGTATCAAATAAACGCGAAAAAATGTACTTGACAAATATGTATTAATGATGCATAATAATGCATATATTATTGCATATATTTGGAGGTGTGCACCATGAGAACAACCTTGAACATTGAAGACAAACTGATTGATAAAGCTTCGAAGTTGACGGGTGTCAAAGAGAAGACCTCTCTGGTCAGACTTGGCTTGGAAGCTCTTATCAGTCGCGAAAGCAGCAGAAGACTGGCGAAACTTGGAGGGACTGATAAGAGACTGAGAGCAATACGTCGCAGAAGATCAGGGGATAGATTACATGGTTCTGGTTGATACTTCTGTATGGGTGTCTCACCTACGAGAAAGCCATCCACAGATGGTGTCGCTGTTGAATGACGGTGATGTTGTGTGTCACCCTTTTATCATTGGAGAACTTTCATGTGGGAATCTCACGAATAGGTCCGAGATATTGTCGTTGTTGCACTCATTGCCGATGGTGGATCAAGCTGAGCACGAGGAAGTGCTGCAATTTGTGGAAAGCAATGATTTGATGGGGAGGGGGCTCGGCTATGTTGATGTACATCTGCTTGCCTCGGCTGTTCTATTTGGAGCTTCGATCTGGACTCTTGACAGGAAACTTCGGGCAGTCTCCTCAAAGCTGGGTGTGTGTTGCAGTTGATAAGGAAGACAACAAGGTTGATAAGTATAGTACACGGAAAACAGTTGATATAAAGGAGGGAATTATGAAGATACTTCGGATGATCGGCTCGCTGGTCTTCGTAGTTGGGTTCTTTACCGCCATCTTTGGCGGAATGCCCTGGTATGTGTACCACGACCCCATTTTGCCCTGGTGGCTCAAGACTGCGGTCTACTTCCTTCTGGGTGGTGTCTCGCTAGTCTTACTGACGGTGGCCGTCGAACAGCGGAAGGGCAGAGCTTCAGGAAAGGAACTCCCACCGGGTGAGCTCCAATCTCGGGTCTTGCTCCAGAATTCCACAGAAGTTCCGGGTCGCGAGATCACTAAGGTTTTAGGTTTGGTCCAGGGGCACACTATCTTTGCTATCTGGATGGGAAGGGACCTTTCTGCTATGGTGCGGCTGCTTCTTGGTGGCGAGCTGATTGAGTATACGGAGATGATGGGGCGAGCCCGCAAAGTAGCTACTGATCGGATGATAGCCCGGGCTGAAGAGCTGAAAGCTGACGCCATTATCAACGTGCGTTTCATGACTACCAGTGTCATTGGGAGTGCTGCTGAACTTCTGGCCTACGGCACGGCCGTAAAGCTCAGCAAGCCAGCTGCCTGACACAGAGATATACAAGCAAACCCACGGATAGAATGGTCAGATATCGGCTACTGGCTGCGAAGGAAGGTAAATTTTATTTTTTCTGATAGCCAGCTTCGACTCTGGTTTTGATTCCTCCCCGGGTGGTAAAATCGCCTGTTACCTTCATTCTAAGAGGCTGGCAACAGGCCACCATATCATCCAGGATCCGATTAACAGCATTTTCATAGGCTATTCCCACACTTCGATAGGAAAGAAGGTAGAATTTCAAGGATTTTAGCTCTATACAGTGCTGTGCCGGTACATACCTGATGGTTAAACGGCCGAAATCCGGCAAGCCGGACCAGGGGCAAAGGCTGGTAAACTCATCGGTAACTATTTCAATCTCCGTTTCCCGCCCGGGATAGTCATAGGCAAACACATCCAGACATTTAGCATCGATTTCTTGTATCCCACGGATCTCCTTCTTCCTTTTTTCTTTGGCCTTCTTTTTTACTTCTTTCTCCAACTTTAACACTCCCTTTTTAAGATATCTAAACTAAAATCTAGCTTTTCATCCTAGTTCCGGTTCGGAGATCCCGTCCAGAAGGGTGGAAAAGTTGACTGGTTTGAGTTAAAATGTAGAGGTTAGACTCAAGCCGGCACAATAATCTAGCTCCAAGCTATGGATCTCTCCTATCCTGGGGTAAAGAGAAGGCCACATAATTCCTGCTAATAGTTCTACAGCCCACCCTTGAGTGAAGATCCAACTGTAGCCAATGGTGCCAGAAACAGCCCCGCTGAGCTGAGGACTTGGGGGCAGCAGGTAGCTGCGGGATTCCTCATAAGATAGTGAGAGATAGACAATGGCGAGGGAAGCTTCCAGCCAGATTCCTCCGGGGGCTGTCTCTTTCAGGTATCGCCTAATTCCTCTACCCACAGCAACGACAAGGGCAGTTGAGTCTGGAATATAAGAGGTCCCCTTATTTTCTTGTCTTCCCGAACCAAAGATAAGCTGCGTTGTCTCAGATAGAACAGGGCGTAATTGTCTTTCCAGGTGAAGAGACATATACTCCACTTGACCGGTGGTATACACATAGCGAAGACGAAGAGAATCCAGGAGTGGTGGACTTGGTTTGTTGGCAGAATTTGGCGAGGTTGCCCAAAGAGAGGAATTAATCCCCAGCACTATGAAAAGCCATATCCACAGAATTAAGGCGAACCTTAATAGCAGCAGGAAAGTATTAGTATTCAGGAGATTTATAGATGTAACGAGGGAATTTCCTCGAGATATTCTTAACATTTTATGCTGTAAAATAGCATAAAAAAGAATCCCTGTCAATAGCTGAGGGTAAAGAAAAATTTGCCTTTTATAATGGCTTTGCTAAAATAGGGCAAGTTCAGTGTAAAGACTCACAAGAAGGGAAAATAGGGATGGAGATTCTGGAAAAGTATTCTCGGCATATAGACAAAGATGAGATTGTGGATCTTACCCTGAGACTTATTGAGAAAAAAACCATTAACCCTCCAGGCAATGAGTATCTGGCTAAAGATATCATCGTGAGCTCTCTTGAAGAACTGGGGGCCAAGGTGCAAATCTTTGAGAAGGAGAAGGACCGCCCGAACATTCTGGGCCAAATAGGAGAAGGTGAGCCTTCTGTAGCTATCATAACCCATCTGGATGTGGTTCCTGCTGGTAGTGGTTGGACAACCGATCCCTTCAAACCCCAGGTTCGGGAGGGAAGGATCTACGGAAGAGGCTCCCTGGATGATAAAGGTCCCTATGCTGCAGCCTGGGCCGGGGTGAGGGCCCTTCTAAAATCTTCGCTTCCTCTTAAGGGAAGCATCATTATAGGGGCGGTGGCGGATGAGGAAAGAGGCTCGCATTCAGGAATGAAATTTCTCCTGGAGGAGGGTTTCTCTCCCTCTTTTTGTTTGATTCCTGATGGAGGTAGATTGGATGAGGCGATCATAGGAGAAAAAGGGATGATGTGGGTAGCTCTTAGAACTTTTGGAAAGGCTGCTCATGCCTCTACTCCTGAGAAAGGAGAGAATGCCATCTACAAATTAATGAATTTTGCTTCTTCTCTTTCCCGGTTTCAATTTGAAGGGGAGCATCATGCTATGTTTAGCGATTCTACCTTGAATTTGGGAAAGATTGAGGGAGGGAGTGAAGCTGCCAATATGGTTCCAGATAGATGCAGTGGTGTCGTGGACATCAGGTACCCTCTAGGACTGACACAGCAAGATATAGTTTCTCAACTGGAAAACCTGGCTGGAAAAACAGGTTCTGATATAAAAATGGAGGTTATTGCCTCTAAAGAACCTCATTTGTTAACCCAGGATCACCCTTTGGCACTGGCCTTCCAGCGGGTGGCGAGAAGCATGAAGCTGAATTTAGGGCTTGGAACAATCGGTGGAGTAACTATTGCCAAAGATCTTTATTTTAAGGGAATCCCTTCCATTGTTCATTCTCCGAGCGAGGATAGCGTAGCCCATCAAGCCAATGAATATGTTAAAGTGGAGAATCTTGTCTTTTGCGCCAAGCTTTGGGCAGGGGTGATATATGAGCTTGTTGGCGGCTAAATAGGGAAAAAATATGGGTAAAGAAGCTCTATTGGTTATCGATATGTTGAGGGACTTCGTAGAGAAGGGTGCACCCTTAGAGGTCCCAGCGGCCCGAGTCATTATTCCTTATCTTCAAAAGAAGATCCGGGAGGTCCGTCAAAAAGGAGCAGCTATAATCTATATTTGTGATGCCCATCGCTCTGATGATGAAGAGTTTGCCAAATGGCCTTCCCATGCCCTACAGGGAACCAGAGGAGGAGAGGTTATTGAGGAGCTCAAACCTGGGAGGGAAGATTTCATTGTTCACAAAAGAAGATATTCGGGGTTTCTTGGTTCGGATCTTGAGCTCCTATTAAGAGAACTTAAGGTAGAGAAGATCTATATCACCGGAATGCTTACCAATATATGTGTTTTCTTTACCGCTGCCGAGGCCTCCATGAGGGATTATGAAGTGGTGATCTTTGCTAATGGCGTAGCTGCTCTTTGCGAGAAAGATCATCAATTTGCTCTGGATCAACTGAGAAGAGTGCTGAAGATCCAGGTTTTGTAGTGAGCCAAGAGAAAAGAGGAGATTTAACCGTGCGGTATGCGATGATGAATTAAAGGAGGATCTGTGCTTCGGCGAAGACGAGAAGATCAAATTTGGGGAATTATCCTCATTCTGGTGGGGGTCCTTATTCTTATCAGTCTTTCTTTTTATAGTTCTTCCAAATCCCCTTTCTTTACCTCTCATCCCCGCCTGGCTGTCCGCAATTACATTGGCCAATTTGGCATTCTTGTAGCCACCTATCTTTATCTCGGTTTAGGGATAGGAGCTTTTTTTCTCCCCTTAATTATGATAGGTGCGGGAGTGAAGAAATTTAGACAGATGGCATGGGAAGCGCCTTATCGTCAGGGGATAGGAGCAATTCTTTTTATTATAGCCTTCTGCTCCAGCCTTTCTTTGGTCGGTTTGAGTCTTAGTTCCTTCCTTTACGGAGGGGGAATTCTGGGGTTTTTCTTCGCCCGGATGCTTCTGTCCATTTTCGGGAGGCTGGGAAGTGCCGTAGTTGTAGCTGGCCTGTTTGTTCTTTCCGTATTCTTACTGGTAGAACTTTCTCCCATTTTAGCTCGCCTCAGGATAAAGAAAAAGCTGCCTCGAGAGAGGAAGAGACCCCCTTCCAAAAAACTCCGGGATGAGATACCGACCAGATTAAACGAAACTTCTTCCGAGATGCATGCCCTTCCTTCACTATCTCTATTTAATTCTGTTCCTCATCAAAAAGGAGCGCAAGATGAGGTGAGGCTGGCCGGTCAAAAGCTGGAAAAGACCCTAGGAGATTTCGCAGTGCCGGTGGAGATTGAAGAGGTCAAAGAGGGACCTGTGGTCAATAGATTTGAAATAAAACTGGGTCCCGGGATTAAAGTCAACAAGATTATGGGTCTTTCCAGTGACCTGGCTCTTTCTCTGGCTGTTCCCAATGTCAGGATTGAGGTTCCTG
>SDBU01004803.1_pt1 | contig 16423 bp, 12 predicted proteins | sample 2277071 | NCBI WGS metagenome assembly SDBU01 (sample SAMN10397929, study PRJNA504765) | marine sediment metagenome | isolation source: marine sediment core GS08_GC12, 126 cmbsf | place: Arctic Ocean: Gakkel Ridge, Loki's castle | collected 2008
TGACGTACCGTTAATAAGATACCCTATTGAGGCATTGGCTGCCGCTGGCATTAGTGACATAGCGATTGTAGTTGGCTACTTAGGAGACAAGATAATAGATTTAGTAGGCAATGGCAGCGACTTTAGTGTGAGGCTGAAATATATCTATAACCCCGATTATCTTGGTGGGAACGCTATTTCAGTATATATGGCTAGAGAGTGGGCCCAAGGAGAGCCAGTTATTCTCTGTATGGGAGACCACCTGATTGAGCGAAAGATGATCAAGCGTCTTATAGATAGACAGATTCTCAATGAAACACTCTGCATTGATTACACGCCGTCTCAACACCATCAACTGGCCGAGGCAACCAAGGTTATCGTTGATGGTACTAGTTGTATTAAGGACATTGGCAAGGACCTTGTTTTTTGGGATGCTATTGACACAGGGATCTTCCTCCTTACTAAGAATTTCTTCAAGGCTATAGACGAGCTTGTCCAATACTGCGGTATTAACGTTGAAATCAGTGATGTCATTCGATTACTAATCAGCCAGGGGCATAGCTTTGATACCTGCAATGTTAGCGGCTGCTCTTGGGCCGATATAGATACGAAAGAGGATTTGGACCTGGTAAGGAGGTAAAAGGCAAGGGTGGAGACTATATACAATGGCTACGTTTCCAGACACATAAACAGGAAAATGTCAGAGCCGATGGCACGGCTATTAGCAAGGACAAAAGTGACACCCAATCAAATGACCTGGGCAGCGTTCGGTATCGCGCTCTTGTCTTTTCTCAGTTTCATTCTCGGTCAGAATATAGTAGGTGGTCTCTTAGCTCAGTTGTCATCTATCATTGATGGTATAGATGGCAGTCTAGCTCGGCTCAAGGGCATGACCTCGGAATTTGGTGGTTTTCTGGACTCTGTACTTGACCGGTACGCTGATATCTTGATAGTGCTGGGCCTTACCCTGTGGTCTTTATCCCATGAGAGTTATCCCGGAATCTGGATCGCTGGCTTTCTGGCTATTGCTGGCACCATCTGTGTTAGCTACACCAGGGCTCGCATTAGCCCGAATCACCGGCACTTCTTCGATAAAGGATTCAAATCCCTTGCATCACGTGATATAAGGCTTTTTTTAATAATGCTTGGGGCAGTTATAGGGCAAGCCTATTTCTGCCTTATCACTATAGCCGCTATTACCAACCTCGTGGTTTTATATAGGCTAATTTATATATACAGGTATATTGGGCAGGGAAGCCGCTAGTAAGAAACCAGCACAACGTTGAAATCCCAAAAATAACTAAGCTCAAATGTGCCTAGGTGCGTAAGGGATAAGCAATGATTATCCAATGCGATTTTGATGGTACAATTATAAGAAACAACCTAAGTGTACTACTCAGGGATACATTTGCCCAAGGTGACTGGCAAAGTATTGAGTCGGACTATCTTCTTGGTCAGCTAACGGTTGAACAGAGCAATATACTGCAGTTTGCATTCATTAAAGAGCCTAAAGAAAAGCTCCAAGAATTTGTTAGCCAGCATATTGAGTTAAGGTCAGGCTTTTTGGAATTTGTTAGATATTGTCGCAAGAACGCTATTCCAATTGTCATCGTTAGTAGTGGCCTGGATTTTTACATTAAACCTGTATTAGCGCAGATTAGTATGCCGGATTTAGAATTACACTGTGGGAAAACATTCTTCGGCAAAGATGGCATTATCGTATCCTACTATGACTCTGAGGATAATATCATCAAAAAGGGCTTTAAGAGGAAGCACCTGAGTTCACTTAAGAAGCGGGGCAATAACGTTGTCTATATAGGTGATGGACTCTCTGATCTTGAGTCAGCACGTCAAGCAGACTATGTATTTGCTACAGGCCACCTATCGAAATTGCTTAGCCTTGAATCAGTTTTATACTACCCCTTTTCTAACTTCAAAGATGTATTGCACCGAGTTAAACTTCTATGGCAATGAATTATCGTAACTATCCCTTGACAACAAGTATAGGAGTGATTATGCCAAGTAATTTAGTGACTATTAATTATTCTGAAGAATTACAATGGATAATCCCAGATTCAAACACGGAAGGCAAGGAAAGAAAGCGGAAAAGCTCTTCGCCCTCACTCGCTTAGGTTATCAAATTATAACTACCCGCGAAAGTAAGGCTAGGTGAGCTTGCAGTTATCATTTGTCTGAACTAAAATCGGAGTAAGATTTTGGAGGATAGAGTATGCAATCAAATGCTATGGCATTACTGGACGAAGTGTTACCGACGGGAATAAATGGGAAGATAAAAACATGGAGAAATTAGTCAATATCTTCAATGAGATAAGAAGTTGCTATTTTCCTCGTTGGGACATCAAAAAGGAATGGAGAATTGAAGTCAAAGCTAGACATCCTAGAGAGTATGGCTTCTGTGACTCCCCAAACAAGGTAATCTACGTTCATCCACTATGGGCTGAAGAAGGTGATGGTGACCTTTATGTCTTGATAATCCATGAAATCTGCCATGCCGCTGCAAGCCACTGGCACGATAATAAATATCAAGCCCGTCTTCTAAAAGCGGCAGATAAGGCGCAGTATATAGGAGAAACTGAACTTGCCGATAAGATTCGGGCAGAAGTAAAACTTTGTAGAGAAGCCACAGTTTTAAGGCGAACTTCTCATGACATTTATTGTCAAATCACCGATGCTGTACGGGATGCGCCTGATGCCTCAATGGTTACAGTTTTTGCATGGGTAGCCGACCAAAATTTATATACACCAGGGGAGCTTCTGAAGCGATATCCAAGAGCTGAGAAGGTCTATAATCAAGCCAGGAAAAGGATATAGCCATAGATAAGGCTGCCCACGACAAGCTATTTGCTGGGGTATCTCAAAAAATGACCCCAATAGGGCAAATTGTTAAGTAACAATTTGACGCTTTGTGCAATTGAGATAATATCTTTGTAAGAAGTATTGACAACACATATATCGGGGAGTAGATTTACCAAATAGCCCTTTATAGCTGAAATGAAAAACGGTGGATTAAAAATAGGTTCAATACCGATAACCGCAAAACTGTTGCTCTATACCCTGCTTACCCTCAGTGTCATAAGTGGTGCAATTACAAGCTTCTTAGCAGCGGTGACTAGTAACAGTAGCTTTCTTGAAATTTTCATGTGGGGCCTAACCCCTCCCCTTATGGGTATTGGCTTCATTGCAATCATATTATTGGTCGCCAAAAGGTGGCAGCGTATCGGCGGGACGATATTACTGGGCATGGCGCTTTATACACTTTCCGGGTTTTTATATCAGTACAATCAGGAACTCGGCTCATTCCATGACCACCCATATCTAATTGCTCCGTTCTTGGTGATGATTTTATCATGGGCTATATCCGGAATAATCATCATTTTACGTGGTAAAAGCTTCTTAACTGTAAAAGGAAGCTGATAGAAATGTATGAGCTGATCTGCTCCCCGAAAACTGGTCCAACCGAAGTGAGACTTTTGTGGGATAATCACATTTAGAGAGGAGAATTATTCCATGAAAAGTTCAAGGTACAGCGCTGAACAGGTAGCCTTCGCTATGCGGCAGGCTGAATCCGGAACACCGGTGCCCGAAGTATGCCGCAAGATGGGTATTGCCGAACAGACCTTTTACCGCTGGAGGAAGAAATACGCTGGTATGGGTGTATCTGAGGTAAGGAAGCTGAGGATACTGGAAGAAGAGAACAAGAAACTGAAGCAACTGGTGGCCGATTTATCCCTGGATAAGCAGATGCTCCAGGATGTATTAAGAAAAAAAGCTTAAAGCCTGCCGAACTGCGAGGCCGGTGCCAGATGCTCGAGTTGTGTTATGAGGTCAGCCAGCGCCATGTGTGCCAAGTACTTGAGTTTAGCCGGTCGAGCTACCGCTACCGCAGTATCGCCGATGAGCAGGCAGTCTTAAGGATCAGACTCAGGGATCTGGCTTATTCCCGGATAAGTTATGGTTATCGTCGTCTTCACGTCCTGCTGCAAAGGGAAGGCTGGCAGGTGAACCATAAACGTGTCTACCGCCTTTATAAACAGGAGGGATTGATAATGCGACCCAAGAAACCCAGGCGGCACGCAACTGCCTGCCGGCGTGTGGAGAGAATAGAAGCGACATTACCCAATGAAGGATGGAGCATGGACTTTATGAGTGACGAGCTGTATGACGGGCGGCGTATACGGCTCTTAACGTTAGTCGATAACTTTACCCGTGAGAGTCTGGCTATCGAGGTGGATACCCATCTCGGTGGACACCGTATAGCTGAGGTACTGATGCGTCTGGGTGCAGAGAGGAGTCTTCCTAAAACTATCAGGGTGGATAATGGCCCTGAATTCATCAGTAAAGTGCTGGATCAGTGGGCATACTTGAATGGTGTAGCTTTGGATTTCAGCCGTCCTGGAAAACCAACGGATAATGCTTTTATAGAAGCCTTTAATGGTCGACTCAGGCAGGAATGCCTGAATGAAAATTGGTTCTTGTCCCTGGAAGATGCCAGGGAGAAAGTAGAGGTGTGGAGAAAGGAGCATAATAGGTATCGACCTCATGGTGCCTTGGGAAACCTAACCCCAGTGGAGTTTGCCGGGGCCAGGGAGATGGTCCAAAACCCAGAAAAGTCTCTCTGTAGTTGGTACTGAAAAAGGGGCAGGTCCAATACCGGTAACTCCAACTTAACAAGTGGTACACCTTATGTGGGCAGGACATTGGAGGGGATAAAAACGTTCCTTTTTAGGCATTGACAATACTCGTATCGGGGAGTATGTTTTACTAACAAATAGGTGAAAGATGAGAAGATCATTTCCTTTCTTATTAATAACCATTCTAATATTTATTTCAGCTTGTAATAGCGGAGGAATGGTTACCCATACAGTAACATCTACGTCTACTGACACGGCCACAGTTACAGAAACATCTTCGACTACTGAGACATCTACACTTACAGTTACAGCTATACCAGCTACCACAACGGTTACGGCTACAGCTACGCCCTTGTTTGATTTCAAGAGCGTGCTTTTCGCGGAACCCTCCACCCTCAACATATTTATAGAGGCAATTGATCTGGTCTCAGGGGACATTACTATCAACGGCGGTGACAGCCGTCGTCCCTCCACTCCCTTTACTTTTATTTGGGGGGATGGAAGCATCACGAATAGCTTCTTTCCGGCGGATCATAAGTATTTAGATGTAAACAGAAACTATGTCGTGGCAGTTACCGCGCATTATAACGATGGTGCAACTGATTCGGTAGAACTAATAGTTAGTTTTGTTTCGCCAGCAATAAATCCCATTTTGCTACCGGTTGAAATAGAGGTTACCATTCCTACAAATATGGTCACGTTGGAGGGCCGGATGCCGGGCTACAATCCACCGCCTAGGCTGACTGTTTTTGATGATTCTTACTTCTCGATCGTTCCTCGCTCAACCATTGAATACGTGCTGACGGTAGCGGCATCAATCCAGAAAGACTTTGCCAATGACGACGTCTATCTGGTTAACGGAGCATTTAACCAGGTTCTTTTACGTGACCCTGAATTCGGTGGCATGTATTCCCTCTGGTATACAAGCCCGGTATCTTTTGGCGTCTGTAACTCAGCGTTCCAGGAAACGATCGAGTGGTCGTCATTTATGCACGAGATGGGGCACAATGTCACCTTGAACAGTCCGGTAGACTACTACTACGGTGGTAAGATAGATGGCAGTGCCAATGCCATATTCTCTGAGAGCATGGCACAGATTTTCGCGCATGCGACAGCACACTACCTACTCAATCACTATCAGCAGTATGGATTGAGCGATGACTTGGCTGCCGATATCAAACAGAGCGCGCTTTTATCCATGTGTATCGTGAAAGACTTGTATGAGGAGTATCTGTCTTCAGGAAAAAGCTTTGCTTCGTGGAATGATCCTCGAACGGACGAAGATGAAACGCTTCTAACCTTTATGACGATAGCTTACAAGTTTTTTGAGCACGCTGAGAATAGCTCATCGGGATACAGAACGCCACTCAAGCGAATGATGACCCTCTTACAAACTTTTGATGAAGATATGAAAGCTCGATACGATCAAAACCATGATACTCCTGAGGCTGAGATGTTTCGAGCTACGCTGATGGTGACTGCCTTGTCGTACGCTTTCGAGACGGACCTGCGACAGGAGTTTAGGAATCTTAATTTCCCAATCAGTGATGATTTGTTTGATCAATTATATAATTTCTAAGACTAGCTAAGACTTAAAAGTGTGATGAGCAGATCATCGTCAAATTAATGATTGCAGCCCCATTAATCATAGTACTACTAGTTACTTCTTGTGGTGGTGTGCCACCAACGACGACAATGCCAGCAACAACCACACCACCGCCGATACCGCCACCAGCGACATCTGTAACATTTCTTGATTCAAATATTGAATCAGTCTTAGAGCCTTTCGCTAGTATTCATCAAGAATTAGAAGAATTAAGAATCGTTCCTTTTTGAACAAAATGGCTTATTGTTACATGACAGACCCTCCTGCATCTTGACGGATTTTGCGCATCTCGCGATCAAGCTTCCTACCAAGCTTTTTTTGATTGTCGTCGCCGTTTAGTAGGCTCAGTCGGAATTGATGTAGGTCAATCCACAGGTCTTGATCGAGAGGTTCATTATGCCGATAAAGAGTCAACAGGGCATCAATGATTGCGTCCCGCGTAGGCTCATCACCTTCGTTTTTGGCCTGATACACCAGCTTTGGAATAACGCCATACAGCACCTCTCGTGATAATTCTCCGAATGAGACCAAGTGGTTCAAAGTATTCTGACGCTCGGTCGCAGGCAGTGAGGGCTCCTGCCTGGCTGCGAGCCACTTGGTCATTTCGGCACGGCGAGGTTCTTTAACGAGGACTTTGTCTTTATGGATTGCGATCTTGTCTAATATCTGAGGTAGTGGCGTTTGCAGCGGGCTATCAGTAGGCTGTTGGACTAGCCAATCAGACAGCTTCTTGAGGATTGTTATGTAGCGAGCCTCTGGAATCGCCCCTTGAGATTCGCCTGATTCCAATATCTGGATACCGACTTGCCTGAGCGGGTCCTCACCAGTAATGAGGTCGAGCAAGTGACTGTCAAGCTTTGCTTCAAATTCTCTGGTGTGCAGGTTCTTCAGCTTGATGGTGAAATTCAAGAGCACTTTATGGTTCTCGGGTTGGCCATGTGGACCAGACTTATTTAGTGTGGCTTCCAACACAGGAGTGAGAAGGCTCTTACCTCTATTGCCCTGAGGGAGGTGCTTTACCGCCTGTTCAACGAGTGTCACTGCCTGCTGAACCTCTTGGCGCTGCAACAGCTTCACTAGCAACGATGTCAAGTATCCTGGATTTCTCTGGGAAAGTTGAGTTGATAGCATGGTAATGTGTTCGTCGGCTTGACTCACGTCGGGACCTGCTACTAGGCGTTCGGCCAAGCGGGCGTCGATCTGGTCCCACGGTAGTTCGCTATATTCTGGTTCACCTCGCAACTCTAACACTTCCAGCACCTGATTCATGGAGAGGGTCCATAAGAAATCGCTAATCAACAAGTTATTAACATTGCTTCTCTCAGACCCAGATGCCCGGCTGTAGAGGCGGCAAAGAAGCGTCATTAAGCTCGTCTTTTGCTCGGGACTAACGGATTGATATTTCTGCCGAATCTGGTCCATTATCTTGTCAACGGATTCTGTCTCAGCCTGGTCGAGTAGCGTAACTAGGTCGGCCCCTACTTGGACGACGTACCAGAATAACTGGTCACTATTCTGGCTAGCTGCGTGAACTAGAAACTCTGCTAGTTTCTCGGCAGTCTCATTGGCGAGAGTCTGGTTCCCCATGTCTTGGCATCGCACTATAACTATCATCGCTGGATGATGGTGCTGGTCGTCGGTCCTCGATTTTGCAAATGAGTCCATTTCTTCTGAGCTGATATTAGCTACCAACTTATTGAGTACGGTCGGCTCGATGAAGGCTTCCTTCGCCTCATCGGTAGATGTTAGGGCTTCGAGGAGAGCAGGCCGAGGGTTGTCCCAAACAGACGTACCATCTCGAATACGACGCTCCTGTTCACTTTTGAGTGCCTTGATGTGCGCTACAAATGACAGAGCAACCTCATCCTGGAATTGGGATTCATTATCTTTTATTTCCTGCTTTGAGCCGGGACCGCTTATGAAGAGGTCTATGTAGCTATTCTGCACTGTTCGTCTGTGTTCCACTAAGGCATGGTCCATCATCTCGAAGATAGCTTTGGGATCGCGAATACGCTTAATCACTCCGAGCAGTCTAGGTGTAGTTGCCAAAGTTCGTATTACTTCGCGGGAAAGGCGTTCCCTGCCCGTTGTCAGGGAGGGCCTTAGCGCCGCTGCCACCCGGATTGCACTTAGCGCATAGTCTATCCAACCCTTGTTTGCCCAGTCGTTAATGCTGCGGACGATTACTTTAGTGCGGGCTGCGTTGTCCTCATCCTGACCCTCTTCGTATGCTTCCCTGATCGCCTCTGTGTCTCCGAGTCGAAGTGCTGAACTAAATTGTGCATAGTTTGGGACCCTTGCCTCTTGTTCGCCCTGTTTCAGATGGAAAAATGCTTTCGGGTTATCAGCAGTCACGTACCCGGTAGTCCGCAAAAAATTCTCCAACAGCGCTACATCGGCACCTTTTTCTCCAATTAGCTTCTCAATCTCATTTGCCCGACTGGGGGTAGTTGCGGCAGTAGCCACTTCTGGATATAGAGTGTCATCATCTATGAACTTCTTAGACAGAAACGGGAATCTGAACTCTATGGCTGCCACTTTTGCAAGGAATAACCTCTTGTCGCTAATAGAAGGATTTATTTGCGGTGGTGAACCAGACTCCCGTTCTCGCGCCAGCAGGTATTTCGAGGTGAGGCTGTTTAGGAACTGTTTGATCTGACGCGGGTTCTCTCGGAAGAGAAACCCTACCATCTGAACGAGAGTCGATACCTCTTCGTCAGGCATGCCCTGCGTAACACGCATCTGACCCAGTAGGTGCTGTATATATGGCTCAATTTCCTCAGGAAGGAATGGGTATATCCTTACCGCGCTGTTGAAAAACTTACGCAGATACTCGTTTGCGTACTTCTCCGCCTCGGGTGTCACCCCGCTTTGAGTATCGTTACTGCGCACTCCATACGCAGCCTTGACATGTTGCTTGATGGCTGCGTCATCACAAGGAATTACAAAAATGCATTTCTTATCACCTTTTGGCTCAAGGAATGTCTTGATAGCGCTCAGGGTATTAACAGCAAGCTCATGTGAACATCGGTCGAGGTTGTCGACAATGATAACGAGCTTACTACATTTCGCATCTTTGACTATTTCCCCGAATTTCCGTTCAAACTGGTCTTCCGAGAAATAAACAGGGCGCGTGATGGTGTCCTTCGGTACCACGATCACATTACGGCTGAACTCTGATACCAAGTACAGGGTGACCGGTGCCACTAACGCAGGCAATAAAACTTTAATTGGATCTTCTTCGCCTAGTCCACGTAACATCCACAAGAGGGCAGCCACCACGCCGTACGATAATATAAGAGGAATGGCCAAGGTCTTCAATCGAGTGAGATCTAAGCGCTGCTTGCCGGGAAGCTCTTTGGTGTGCTCCTCATACACTTCTTGGACATAATCCTTACATTTGCACAGTGCTTTCTGGTCGTGCAACTGTTGCTGAAGGTCATAAAGAAACTGCCTGCGTAGCGAATCGGCCTGGTACTTCCAAACATCAATAACTACGGCTCTTATATTATCGTCACTCTGGCGGAGTATGTCTTTGAGGTCATTTACGATGGAGGTCTTCCCGACACCCCAAGACCCAAAGACCCCAAAAGTGAAGGGTGGTTCCAGCTCGGTAATAGCTTTAGACAGCAGATTAACGTAGGCAAGGTGACTGAACCTGTCCTCATTGCCAAGATTGGTGAGCGGCTCGTCCTTTAAATACCACGTCCTTTCGGTTTCTTGCGTCAAATTGTGCACCTCAGGACATAGAATCGGTGATCATATTCGGTATGGTCATTGCCTTCAGTAGCAGAACTGATTCTTCTATATATTGTATTGATACCTACTGATTAGTCGGTCTGGTCACACGTTAAATAGAAGTCCTTTTGGTATGGGTGATTATACACCTATTGGCGCTTGTCAACAAGACATGACCTTTTTGGAACGTATCAAAGATTCGACTAAAGCAGGCTGAAGACAACAATATAGCGGTTTGTGCGATGTTTGTTGGTCATCTCGAACCTATGGAGCCAACGAACCAGTGCCTTGTGGTAGTGTGACATGGGCCAGCATGATGCGCCGCCGCAGATGTGGGTAAAGGAAAGGTGCAAATAACTTGCGCTCCCTTAGCATCTATGTTATAATGTGCGATGTAGTCAAAAGTTACCAAAGGAGACCAAAAATGCAGTTGTTAGACATCAAAGATGCAGCAGTAAGAGCTGGGGTATCTGTTTCAACCATTAGAAGGCGACTAAAAGAGGATAGATTTGATGGTCGTGCAGTCCAGGTCGGCCGCCGGTGGAAAATTCCTGCCGATGCGCTTTTCTTGCCAGCTGAAACGAGGACTGCTGAAAGTGAATCTGGACCTCACTGGATAAGCCCCCCACAATTCGGACCCGGTTGGAAGACGCTGGATCGCGCCAAGATGGTATCCTACGTCGAGCAGCTAATAGAAAAGACTCACCCAGACTTCATAGTTGTGGGAGTAAGGAAGGGGGAGCGCATTGTAAGCGTCCTCAAATTGGTCCCTGGAAAGTATCGAGGAATCGTTTATCATTTTGATTACTTCAAGCTACTACCGGAAGACGAATGCAAGGAGAGACTCAAGGACAAAACCATACTTCTTCTAGATGATACTGTGCAGCGTGGTAGAAGCCTCCGGCTGGTACGCGAGTGGTTTAAGGAACAGTCAGAAAAAAGCGCAAAGGTTCACATCGGCTGCCTCTTTGTTAGATTGGAGACAAGGAACCGCGGTGATTTGGAGGTTCCCGATGTCATAGCATATCGAGAGCTAGATGATCCAACCTATCGATTAGCTACGGCTGAGCTTTCACATGTTCATAGATGTCTATGGCCATTGGACGAAAATCACCCTATCGTATGGATCACAATGCCGGAGTTGCCCCTAGATGAGCGCATGTTTCAAGCACTGAGGAAACTAGGAAGATTGTTGGAACTTCCGTCCCCGTCGCAAGAGGCTAATGTACGGATAGTAGTTGCCGACCAAATTACAATGCCAAGTTGGCAAAGTCTCGGCATGCCAAAGACAGCCCACGATTGGCCGAATAAAAAGTTACGGCTTCTGCTGGACGGTAATTCAAAGCAGCTGTTGATTGCCGGTATATGGTTTCCTTCCCTCCGAGCCGGAAAGCGCTGGCTGTCAACGCACCTTTCTTCTAGTACAGATCCTTGGTACCCATACATGCATGTTCAAGATAGAGAAACATGGTGCAAATTGACCGCTGAACAACAAGCACTATCAATGTTTGGGGCATGGGCTATCTATTGTGGGGTCAAGCTGATTTGCGCAGCGATCATAGAATTAGTGCGAGAATGCCCCGAAGGGTTTCCCGGCAGTAGTGAGGACTGGCATATCGAGAATGAGGACTTTATTAGGTCTTTTGGAAAGCCACATGCTGAGCGAATAGTTAAGCATATTCGCCAAGAAATCTCAACAGCGCTACAAGTGGGAAGGACAGCAATTCGGGGGGAAGAGCGGATGGTATTGCACGAAGTACAACCTGCCCCTGTGATGACCGACAAAATAACGATCCATGACCACGTTCAGCCGTTGCGACAGGTTCTTCACCAAAAGTCACAAGATTGGGAACACAAAGAAGACGTGAACGGGGGATTTCCGGGTCTGAGTTATGATGAGTTATCAGAAATTCTAGGAAAAGAACTTGACTGTATCCTGGATATAGCTCTTGACTACGGTTTTGCCAAACCAGATATCCGCGTAGATTTCCCGGGCAACTCGGTCGCAGTCCAACGTGCATACAAAAGCACGGAACAGAACTCAGAGGAGGAGGTTGGAATGACGGAAGGCATGCTAGTAGATAAGCGGCTCTTGGCAACAGTGCCTCTTCTTTGTCATACGTTTGAGTCCTACAACCCGGGGCAGCCCCTTCGGCAACTCGTTTTTAACAAGCTTTTTGTAAACCTCCAGGCGAATCTTGCCAAAGGTGCCATCAATCCGTCGAATAGCGAGGGAGTAGACCAGATTCTTGTGAAAGAAATACCAGAGAAGTTTGGCCCCATGGCATATACACCGGATGTTCTGACACCAAACATTTCCAAACCTCTAGTTTCCTATCTTTTTGGCAAACGGGTAATAAAGGACATCTTTGGGAAAGAAGAACAAAGCCAGACTATTGTTCTTGAAAATCCTATCGACAACATTGACAGTCTCCTCAAGTCTTTACAATCTGCTTGGTCAGAGAGGGATGAAAGTGTAGATGCTGACTTAGGGCTACTTTGCAAGTTATGTGCTGTGCCGAGCTTTGGCAGTGGAGTCCCCACAAGTGGGAATTTGCTTACAGCGTTGGCAGCTAGCTCGTCGGAGAGGCGTTTTGTTCATTACTGTAGAGCTCTTATTGATCTGTGGCATGCAAGCGTGAACTCAATTTTGAACCGTCTTGATGAAAAGGTGAGCACTAGGCAATTGCTTGCAGGCACATATTCAGATGTAGAAACAATGCTTCGGGCCGGAGGCTCTCTCAGTGATAAAGTGGGGTTGTACAAAAACCTACGGAGTATTCGGACTGCCCTTGATGAATTCAACCCGGGGCGTGAATTCGTCATGGCGAAGAAAAGGCTCTTATCGAGAATTGAAGTAGAGCCACGTCTCAATCCAGAGAGCGAAGCAGGGTTCATAGTTACGGTTGAACCTTTACTGCGTCTGTACGGAGCCATGATTAGGTTTGCAGCAACACAGGTTGGGCTCATTGAGGGTTCTCTAGCTAAGAAACCAATAGGCATGCAACCGAGTCCTAAGTTTAGCCCATCAGATCCTAACCATAAGCCTTGTAACTTTGCTGAAGTATGCATGGCACTGCGCGCCCAGGGACCAGTCGAAATTGAAGAAGCAGCGGTTGCGCTTGACAAGATTAGTTCATTAGGCGAGAGAGAGATAGACCAGGAGGCTATCACACCCCTATTGAAAGTAGGGCAAGTCGTGAATAAGATTATCAAGGTCGGAGGTGCTGAGGCTTGACCACATACATAGCGTTTGGTAGCTTCGAGCTTTTTACGAAGTGGCTGGATCAAGCTTTCCAAATCTCTCTTTCTGATGTATCTGAGATCATCAATAAGGCTCTGCAGCAAGGTCTTGATGGGGTTTCCCGAGATTCAGATTTGCATACAGGGGGGGATATTCAAGTGAGGAGGGATGGGGTCCTTATCTTAACCCAAGACGCTGATATACTTCTTCGAATTGTCCAAGAACTCCGTCTTAGTAGGACTACATCATCAATCATCATGAGGTTTGCTCCCTGGGGATTTACAACCGAACATCCCAAAGTAGCAGTAAAATTAGCAACCTATGCACAACTTCCCAATTATACAACTGTGGCCGACGCGTCATTCATGGTTTCCACACATATCGCATCAAGATATGCCAGCATTACAGATAGAATGTTGCCTTTGAAAGCCTCCTATATAGATCTTGATCGAAATGCTTACGAGCCCCTAGTTACCCTCTTGGCGCAACCAACACCGGGCACAGTCGAAGAAGGAGACAAAGCAATTGCCTTTGGAGACATGGGGGGATTCTTGGACTGGCAAACGATGGTTGCTGAGTACTTACCCCCGAATTTGAAAAAGAGAGTGGCAACTAAGTTAAGCAACGAGGTAATCTCGACACTGCAGGAGGGATATGAGAGAACAAACAACGCGCTATGTCCAGAGAAAGAAATCGGCATAGGCACAGACGGGACTTATATCGTGTCGCCATCTCCTGATTCACTCTTGCGTTTAATCATTTGGGTGCAGTCGGCATTAGCTCACAAAGGACTTGCTTTTGTGTCTTGGATTCTCAACTTTGACACTCCTCAGTATAATCTGGCACGGCAGCCAAGCGGAGAAGACTTTCTTAAATCATATGGATTGCAAAGAAAGCAAATCAATGGTGACGTATTGGCAACTAGGAGTTTCGTTCAGCAAGTACGACGACCTGAGTTGCTCAACCTAGTTAAGCCTTCGACCGCGAACGGCCAAGAGCTCTACGAGGTTCGATGGTCAGGGTATCCGTTCAGAATCATCCCAAAAGCCCAGGCATCAAAGAAACACAGATGATATGGAGGTCACAATGCAATTTCCTCAACAACGAATAATATTGGCCTTAGATGTAGATAGCAGAGAAGCGGCCCTTGAACTTGTGCATATGCTGAAGGGATTCGTTGGCTTTTTCAAAGTAGGTTTGGAACTTCTCAATTCGGTGAGTATAACTATTGTGCAGGAAATTACCAAGTTAGGAGGAAAGGTTTTCTTAGATGGCAAGTTTCATGATATTCCAAATACAGTTGCGGGTGCATCCAGAGCTGTAACTAGATCAGGAGTCAGCATGTTTAACGTGCACACAATGGGCGGGATGGAGATGATGAAGTTCGCTGCCATAGCGGCTGAAGAGGAGTCGTCCAAGCTGGAGATAGAGCGCCCTGCTATTCTAGGTGTTACTATCCTTACTAGCGTTGACCAAGACATCTTGAACCAACAACTGGGAATCACAGGAGATATGGAGGTCCAAGTTGTTCATTTGGCTGAGTTAGCGGAAGAGGCTGGATTGGATGGTGTGATTGCTTCGCCGCATGAAATCGAAGCTATCCGGAAACATGTATCAAAACAAATGTTGGTTGTCACTCCTGGGGTACGCCCAACCTGGGCTGCTGCACAGGATCAGAAGAGAATAATGACACCTGGTGAAGCAATCCTGAGAGGCGCTTCGTACCTGGTCATCGGGCGACCTATAACAAAGCCACCTGCTGAGATTGGCACGCCTGTAGATGCTGCTAAGCAGATTGCAGAGGAAATTGCTACCGCATTGGCAAAACAGGAGGCAAAATAATGATAACGGACGTCAAGAAAACATTGGCCCTAGTGATGTTTGATGTTGGAGTCATAAAGTTTGGGGAATTCAGGCTGAAGTTACATGAGAAAAACCCAGATGCTCCATTGTCTCCAATCTATGTTGACCTGCGATTATTGAGGTCTTTTCCCAAGGTAATGAATTCAGCGATAGCTGTTTATAAAGAGCTCACACGTAATCTTAAGTTTGATTGCTATGCCGATGTTCCCACTGCAGCTACACCTATCGTGGCGATACTGTCGCATGAGACAGGAATTCCGATGATTTCGCCACGTAGAGAGGAAAGGAAGCATGGGATCAAACGTCCAATTGACGGAGCATTTGAGGAGGGACAAGTCGTGCTTCTGGTTGATGACCTCATTACACTTGCAGATAGCAAGCTGGAGGCCATCTCTATTCTTGAGGAGAATAGTGTCAAGGTACATGATATTGTTGTTCTAATTGACCGTGAACAAGGTGGTGTCCAAGAACTGGAAAGCCGTGGCTATTCTTGCCATGTTGCCTATAGGCTGAAGGAGTTGCTGAAGTTTTACTTGGAAACAGGCAAGATAAGCCGAGATGAATATGAAAGAACGATAGCCTACTTAGGGGCTTCAAAAGCTTGAATAGTAATTATCCAGCGTAACGCATAAGGTAAACAAAAGCTTAACAAAAGCTTGAATAGTTACCCGATTGAACATAAGCTTATTAAGTGTGATTGAGGATAAAAAACAGGATTGAGAAACTAGCTCTCAATCCTGTTTGATTTTAGAGTCAGCCTTTAGCTCTTACCAATTTTGAACATCTTGGTGCCACACGTTGAGCATACGCCCTGCGTCGCCGGCCTGCCATTCTTCATGGTTACCGCCTTGGCATCCTTCATTTCTTTCTTAGCACGGCACTTCATACAATACGCTTCCATCTGGTTGCCTCCTTGTTTTTAGTCTTGAGACTAAACCATTATATCTGCAAAGTCAATGATTTATGGATAAAAAAAGGGTCTGGGGAAAATCTCCTCAGACCCTTTCAACTTTTGGCTATAGTTACCCCTGCAAAGTCCAGTAAGTTTAGTTAACCAATGCCGGCTGTTTGCCGTGGATTGCCGACTTTACCTCTGCCTCTAACGCTCCGTCTGGTAAATCATTACGGACAGCTTCAATTGAGGACTTGATGTAGTCTATCCGCTCAATATCGATAATGAGGCGGACAAGACGCTGGTTAAGGTACTGGGGCAAGTTGGCTATGTTTCTGGCTTCATTAACGACAATCTTCGCCTGCTCTAACGGCTCGGCAGCCTTATTAACAAACTCCTCTACCATATCCATAGCTTCGCTAACACGTAGAGCACTCCACTTGATAGGC
>SDBU01004804.1_pt1 | contig 16422 bp, 34 predicted proteins | sample 2277071 | NCBI WGS metagenome assembly SDBU01 (sample SAMN10397929, study PRJNA504765) | marine sediment metagenome | isolation source: marine sediment core GS08_GC12, 126 cmbsf | place: Arctic Ocean: Gakkel Ridge, Loki's castle | collected 2008
ATCTCCTTCCCAGACCATAAAAGCCCAGTTACGTTTGTTAGATTCATTAGCATACATCTTCCAATAAAGAGGGTGTGTAATCAATAAATTAATCTCATCATCTACTGGAGGACGCTTAATCATCTGTAATTCTTTATCATTCAATTGACCTTCCATACCAGGAGCACCATTAGTAGAAAGCCTTATATCACAATATTTAGACAAAGCATTAACTAAGCTTCTAGTGTGATTATCATAACCACTGCTTCCTAAGATTGTTCCTACAACATTAATTTGTACCATTTTCCTCCGATTTCATATCTTTGATAACTTTTTTGAGAAAATCTGTCATCCCTTCCATAGTTTTAATACTGCAGTTCCTAAAGATATGTGTTTCTTTCTCGTGTCCAATAAAAATGAAGTAAGATTCATTATCAAAGTCTATTTGTTGCAACATCCTCTTTATTTCTCTTTGATTATGATCTGAACTTTTGTTCTTCTTCCATTCATTAGCCATTATTTCATTATTAGATTAGTTGACTTCATCAATTGTTGTTCATTCAATTTTGGTTCTTCTGGAAACAACTTTCTCAAATCCTCCTTATTCTCTTTAGTCCATCTAAGTAATTCAGCTTGATTAAACGGGATCAATTGGTTCTGATCTGGGAATCTCTCTCCACCACTAGGAGTCATCATGTGATAATTCTTAGCACCAGTGTCTACTCCAATTTTGTATCCCTTCATTAAAGCTTTGTAACTCAAGAATTGTTCTTCTCTAAAACCATGCTTAGATAGTTTTGTAGGAGTATAATTCACTCCATCCTTATGCAATTTGCTAGGATATAATAAACAAGATCTAAAGTGATGAGCTGGAAGGATCTTAGATTCAGTGTACTCCATTCCACAATCATCTCCGTTAAAAACATAATCTCCTTCATCGTTTAAAACAACTCTGTTAACTACTGGACCTATGAACTTCGGTTCTCTTTTAAAAGAAGGTCCAGTCATAGGAATAGTAACTCCAGAAGCCATTTCATATCCCTCTTTAAGCACGGAAAATAGCCTTTCAATATAATCAGGTTCTAAAATAATATCATCATCAACTCTAAGGAAGTATTCATAATCTCCAGTCTCCATCGCCCAGTCAACAATCTTCTGTCTAGCTTTACTTACACCATGACCAAACCCTGTTTTATCCATAAAGACCTTATGATTCTCAAGCTTCAATCTAGTGAACAAACAATTCCAAAAATGATAGTTACCTAAAGGAGTTCCTCCAGCATCATCTAAGACAAATATATCAAAATCTTGGAAAGTTTGAGTTCTAAGACTCTGCACTAGAAGAGCCAGTTCAGTAGGCCTATCCCTAGTATTAATCAAGATCGCTAGTTTCTTCGTTTCCATTATCAGTTCCTTTCTCCATTCTCTCCATCTTACTTCTTATCCTCAAACAAGCCCTCTGATGAAAATAAGTCATTTCTCTTAAATTATACATCCTATGTTCTTGATGATCATTCATCTCCAAATTTAAGAGTTGGATCTTCCTATCAAGCCATCTCTTCAGACCTTCCCAGTGGCCAGTTCTATTCTTCATTTAAAATTATTCTCCCACTTAGTTCCCTTCCACTTCTCTAAGAATATTTGTTTATTTTTAGATCTCTTCTCATTTAGTTCAGAAGATAGTTTCATTAGTGTACCATGCATCTTATGAGTTATATCAATTGAATCAGTCTCAGCAGTTTTGAATCCTGCATCTACAGCTCTTACACAAAAATCAACATCTTCCCATTCACCGACTTCAAATCTCTCATCTAAATAGCCAACTTTGTCGAATACCTCTTTCTTGATGTAAGTAAAGAAGAAAGGCACATGATTATCATCATGATTGGTAGTTTTGTTTCCTATGATTCCAACTTCTTTTTCTTTAGCAACTTGTTGAAAACGTTCTAGCCAGTTAGAGCTTGTGATCACAACATCATCATTCATTATTACAATAGCCTCTTGTTCATCTGATAAAGCTGCTTTGATTCCTCTGTTATAAGATTTAGCAAAACCATCCCAGATATTTTTTACAACAATTAGATTATATTTTTGGCGAGTATTTCTTATGACAGAATTCACACAAGACTTTAGCATCTCCTCGCTTCCTGGAACTGTGCATATAACAATACTTACCATTTACCTCTTTTCAAATATGATTACTTGATTCCTATATAGGAAGTGATCTGGAGTTTTAATATGTTTCGCTCCTTTATCAACGAACTGTTTAATCCACCACTCTTTTGTTTCTTTAATTATATGAGTAGGATCAAGTTCTAAATTAGGATCTCCAAGAACAGGAACAGAGACAAGGATGTACTTATCTGAAAAAGTATATAAAGTACTTATCGCTTTGTCTAAGTCTTTATAGTCGATATGTTCAAGCAAATCATAAGCTATTGTTAAATCGAAATTACCTACTGGTTCATTATAGTCTAGAACATTTCCTCGTTTAACTTCTTCATGCATCTTGGTTTTTACAGCGTATTTACTAAGTTCCACACCCATAGCTTTTATTCCAACTTGATTCATGGCAAACACTCTGGGGCCTCTCCCACAACCAAACTCTATAGCAGTCTTACATTTGAAATAATCTCTCCAGTTCACAGAATCAATCCAGTGTTTATGTTCTAGACCTCTGCCTTGAAAATATAATTCATCCTTATCCACGCCAAACTTCTTGAGAATAACATCTGGTAACTCCACAGGGTTAAACTGTGACTTAGGATATTGTCCAAACAAATGTTGATGATACCATTGCTTCAAGTACTCAGGAGTATGCATGTTAGATTTCTTCATGTGGGAATCATACCTCTTTTTTATCTCCCATAAGTTAGGCACATAAGCTAAGTGCCAAATGGTAGTATCTCTAAAGATCTCCTGAACAATACCAGTTCCTTGTAAGACAGGATGTTCAACTTCAGGATATTTTGTAGCATAACCTATCTTGAATAATCTGTTTAGTACAGGATGGATTTTATTAATAGAATCTTCATGAGCCAAGTCCTGAATTAAATGTCTCATTCTAGGAGAATAAATACCAGGCATAGCAGTCTGAATAAAACTCTTAAATTTAGATAGATCTTCTACAACCTCATCAGCATCAAGAGCTAAGTTCCATTCATCAGGGTAATGTTCTTTTAGATATTTAAGATATACATTTCTTTGTTTACCATTCATAGCTTTATCTTCTTGATCATAAGGGTGTTCAATGATTTCTGCACCGTAGGATCTGGCGATCTTGATAGAGTTATCTTTACTGCCTCCATCTATGTAGATTATATGGTCTGCGTTTTTAACAGATTGCATGCACATATCTAGAAAGCGCTCTCCGTCTTGCCCCATAACTGTCACGATGAGTTTAACCATAAATTATCATCCCTTGATGTAAATCAATATGGCATCTGTCATGTAGACATAGGCCATTACTAACATCAAATCTCTCTCTAGGATATTTAGCCCATTCATTAATATGATGAGCCCTTAGTATTCCACCCTCTTCTCCACAAGAAACACAAGTGAAGTCGAAGTTCTCGAAAACTTCTTTTCTCCATTCTTTAACTTTAAGAGAATGCATACCCCTCTTTATTGTCCTACCACCCTTCCAGTTCCAGTGATTCTCTCCAGAATTTCTTTTAGACATTTTCTTTCTTGATTCTAAAGAATGTTTCTTACCCTTCATACCATTGAGGCTCGGTTGTCCTTTCTTAAAAGCTGTTCTCGGAACTAGTCCAGTCTTTATCCCTTTATTCCATGCTCTCTGGCCTTTATGAACTTCAGACATGTGTTTACGGTATTCAGGATTCTTCCATAACCCTCTTGTTTTTATACCTAAGTTTTTCTTATCCATTTATCCTCCTGTAGCCAAGTGAGTATCAAAGAATTTCTCATGACTCCCTGGCTTATACTTACTAACTAAATGATCCCTGAAAGCTAATAAATCTTTCGAAGACAAAGCGCTAGTCCTCACCACAGCCTCAGTCTTACCACCTTTCTGACCATAAGCTCCAATACCCTCACCAACAACATACAAATCATTCTTCACATCTCCACGGTCAATAGCATCACGAATCTGAGTACCTTTGTAAGGGTAATACACTGCGCATTGGAAATCATCAATCCCACTATTCTTTATGAATGCTTCAGTATCAGCAAGAGTTTCCCTAGTCTCACCAGGCAATCCTAACAACATGAAAGCTTTAACTTTAATACCATGCTTCTTAGCATACTCCACAGTTTTATAATTAGCCTCCACAGTAGTTCTCTTCTGGATATTATTAAGAATAGTTTGTGAACCACTCTCAGCTCCAAAAGCAATCTCTACACAACCAGTATCAGACAGTAACTTTGCCATCTCATCACCATTCTGGGTGAAATATCTAGCTTGAGCATTACAACGATAAACCAAGTCTCTTTCTTTCAACGCTTCAGCAATAGGCCTGACTTTATGTCTAGACATAGCAAACAAATCATCAAACAAGTAAACACCTTTGGAACCTAGACCTTTAATATCATCCATCTCAGCCTCCAAAGATTCTTGACTACTCCAACGAACCTTAGTCATAGCATCTTCACAAAAAGTACATTGTTCAGGACAACCAGTAGCAGTAAGCATAGTACTAGCAGTCTTACCATCCAACTCATAACTATAACTGGACAATAAGTCAACAGCAGCATCACTTGTTCTATCAGGACGAGGTTGAGAACTCCAAGTGTCCTTATCCATGTTATCAAGTTCAACTCTGTTTGCTTCTCCCTTCAAAATCTTAACTAGGCTACGCTGGCCATCTTTAGGAACAATATAATCCCATGCTTCCTTTTCCACATCAGTAAAATAATGAAAAGCATGAGGGCCTCCAGCAATTACTGTTTTATTAGGAGAACGTCCCTTAATAGCCCATAACAAATCATTAGCCTCTTTTCTTTGAGGAGTCATAATAGAAACACCAACAGCATCAAAACGATCAAACATTGCAGGATCTTTTAAATCATAATCATCAGTTATTTCAACATTAACATTAGGGAGTTCTTTATTCACTGCAGCTTTCAAGTAGAGTAATCCTAATGGTGGATAAATTTTAGAATCATCTAAGAACGGGCTTCTGCAAGAAATTAATAATAGATTTTCAAGGCCTTTCATTTTACAGATTGTAACACAAGCTTTTCCCATGCAGGGCCAATAACTTTGTTAAAATCATACTTTTCTAAGACAGCTTTTCTTCCATTCTGCCCCATCTCTTCTCTTACTTTAGGATTAGCAGCCAAGTAGGTAATCTTATTAGCAGCATCAATAACATCAATTGATCCTCTTTCAACTTCCCAGCTACCAGTCATAGTACCGTTCATCACAGCATTATCATAATCTTTTGAGTGTTTACTCCATAGATCTATTTCAGGAACTCCAGCGAGCTTTACAGCCATTCCTGCCTTGTTCTTAGTGACTAGTTCAGGTGTAGTTGTATAATCTGTTGCAACAACTGGGACTTCGCAACTCATTGCTTCTATGATAGGAATACCAAATCCTTCTCCACTTGTTGAGAGAAAGAATATATCCATTAAATTATAGACTTCATTCATTTGATTCCAGTCGAATCCTTTAAGTGCATTCATACCAGTGAACATTACTCTGTTTTCTAAATTATATCTGCTTATAATGTTTCTAATATTCCAAACTGCAGCTTGATCTGAAGGATCTAAATGCATAAGTAATACTGCATTAGGAATCTTATCTTTAACATGGTAAAATGCTTTCATAGTTCTATCCAACATCTTTCTAGGCTGATTCCTAGCAACAACACCAACTACAAACTTATCATGCAAACCCCATTTGACCCTCAATTCAGTTCTCTGATCATCAGGTAATTTGTAAAACCTTTCGGGTTCAGTTCCATGAGGAATAACAGTAGCCTTCTTAATTCCATAATAATCATGAACTTGTTTCTTAGCGAATTCAGACATTCCAACAGGATGTTCTACTTTCTCAAGAATCCTATGGCATCCCACAGGCATTCCTCCGCCACCATCAGACGGATACCAGAAAGCAGTTTGAGCAGGTGAAGTATCAACATTAAGGAACCATGCATTATTCCCATGCAACATGAAAGTATCCAGTAAAATATAAAAGAAGTCTGTCTTAGTATTCTTCAAATGTCCTGACATAATATCAGCAAAATATTGTGCTTTACTATTTCCATAAATTGTATAATTAAATTCAGTTCCATCCATTAAAGTAGCATTCTTAATTGTAGCTCCAGTATAACCGTTTGCTAAGTAATGAACTTCATGACCTTTATCAGCCATGTATTTAGCGAAGAGTTTACTCTGATTACTGTACCCAGTTGGAAAGAACGGACTATCACTTAAAATTGTTATTACAGCCATCTCTTTTAGATTCTACAATCTGCAAATTCATAAGCCTCTACTTCCTCTTTTGTCGGAACAATAGCTGCACCACTTTGCAAGATTATATGAGGTCCAGACTTCTCCACAGTGAAATGAACTCCCTTATAGAAAACGGCAATATCCTTAGGAATTGTAATCCCTTGAATCTTGTCCTTTGACTGCACCTCTCTTATCTTATACCTCATAAAACATATATAGGTTTCTAGTATTTAAATCTATTTGTAAAAGAACTCTTTAATTTTAGAAACTGAATTGTCAATGATCTGTTTAGCTTTAATAAACTCATTAAGTCTTGTCTGCATTTTTCTATCTTTTGTCTTCGGAATATAAATAGATTTGATTAAGCCATCTGTCTTATACAGTTTTAATCTCTCTATGATATCCCTCCTCACAGACTCTAGCTTCTTTCTAACTATCATATAATTCGTCGAGTTAACTTTGACATTAAAGTTCTGTATCTGAGAATTCTTGATAAGCACTGCTTTTGTTTGTAATTCCATTATATCACCTCGAACTCGCAATCAAAAGTTGTATTGATCCAGCGATGTTCCTCTTCAAGTATATCTTTACTACACATATCTGCTATTATAAAAAGTGAAAGGAATAACTCCAAGTGTCTACCATTCAGGTTAGTTTGTTCTATTTTATTAAAGAAAGTGTTGTTAGTGTTGTTTATGTTATATGTTATGTTAGTGTTATTAGTGTAGTTATTATTTAAGATATACTCATTCCATTTTTGTAGTTTCTCTTTTATAGATATAAACTTCACTGCACTAACTACACTAAAAAGTTTTTTTAACTCTTGAATCTCTTTATCATTATCAAAGTCTTCAATTAAACGGGTAATCTCTTGTCTTGAACTTTTATCTAAGATCTGTGTAATACATCTATCTGCTAAAATATTTTCCATGCCCCAGATATTAGCTATTGCAATTGGACAAAAAACATCAAAAGCTATCCTTATATAATAATCTCTATTAACTCCACCTTTCCACATTCCATTATTCTTACCAATATTTATTCTCTTCATCTTCTGAATTCTCCTGAATGATACATGCCATGACACTTGTTACAGACAACTTTAATATTACACAACACATATTTACCACCTTGATAACCTCTGTGTATCCGGTGTATATGCAATTCTTTTGGTTGTTTCATGTCTTTACATTCCTCACATACAAAATCTACAAACTCTTTAAGTAGATTCTTCTTCTTTTCTGTTAATCCCATGATGATAATAGAGAGGAGCAGATGGTGCTAACCCCTCTCCTGTTAGCTCGCAAAAGTTAACTATTTAGTTTCTTGAACTTCAGCAAAATAAAGTATTCTCGCCAAGCTTATAACCGCAGATCCAACATTAACAAGACTCATCTCATCAAAGTTTTTCTTACCAGCAGTACTAGACATCTTAGCTATGAACAAATTACTAGCATTAGTCAACGAGTTACCCCATCTCATACCATCATTATAATCCCTAGCCTTAACAGCCTTTATAGCTTCAACACCAACGTCCGACAGTCCAGCTTTCTTTTTAGTTTGAAGACAGTCGTAGCACTGACCATATTTATCTTCTATTTCCTTTCCACATTCGCATTTTTTTGTCATATTATTATTACCTCCTTTTGATTATGTACAGTTGTATGGCAATCATGACATAGAAATTTGAATTTATCAAACTCTATAGGGGCTGTTGTATGATGTCTTTCAACAGCTAGATTTGATTTACAATTAACACAAATCTGATCCTTCAGTGGAAAATGATATCTAGTTTTTCTCTTGATATATCTAACCTTCCTCTGTGATTCTGTCTTCTCAGTATTATAATTATTCCTCTTCAAAGTTTCTAAGGTGATCTGGTTATGATGTTTTCTACAGTAACTCTGATAAGACAATCTTTCATCATCACATCTAACACATTTTTTCATCTTATAGTCCATCTTTAGTAGCTTTTCTCATCCTACCATAATGTTTCCTTAGCCTTGAACTTCTGGCTTTGTTTTTTTGAACATGCTCATCAAATACTAACATAGTTAGCACTTCTTGAATAACTACTATATCTTCTTTAAGCGTTCTTTTCCACCTGAACATTAGTTCAGTTAGATTCTTAATCGCCCAGTCTCGTTCTCTCTTCCTCATTTAATCCTCTTAATGTAAATCTTAACGAAATCTTTGCCTCTAATAATTCTAGACAAAATGTTGCCCTTCTTCACAAATTTCATATATATCATTTTAGCCAAATACCATAATTAATACTGCACCGAATAAAAAGAACACAAAAGTTCCTAATGCGACTTTCATCATAATCTTAATAGTCTTCTCCATTAGATCAACATCTGTTCCTAGTACTTGTGGTTGAGCCATTAGTAACTTCCTCCTTCGTCTTCATGCCTTAATTTACAATCTTTACAAATTTCCATATAATAAACTGGTGCAAACTCTGCATCTGTAAAAGGGACATGGAATAACTCGTGTACTAATTCTTTACACATCTCACATTTAACTAAAGCAAGACCCATGTCTTCTAGTTTTTCATTAATTGTGTTCCCGTTTTTTGCTATGCATCCCATCTTGTTTTCCCTTACATATCTATAGGCAATCAAGTATATAAATGTATTGTTTATTTATATCTACCGAGAAGTAATCAATTCTAAGTCTTTTTATCTAATTTACTATGGCATTTCCTACATAACCATTTAAAATCATTAATGTCTTTTTTGTATTTTCCACTTATATTTGCAGCATCTAATTTTTTGAAGGAGTTACATTCTTCACATGCTTCTGATCTAGGTTTATTTTTTATTACCCATTTATGTAAGGCACGGTAAGATAACTCTGGATTAAACTTACCTATTTTCTTATATTGATGATAACATTGGATATTACAATATTCTCCTCTATCTAATGAAGTTAGATGGTTTGCTTTGCAATTCTTACAAATGAATGAATATTTACGTTGCCCAAGGTTAGTAGGTTTATTGCCTTTCTTAAACCATCCTTTTTCTGAACCCTTACAAACCTTATGACCTTTCTTAAATGTCCATGGAGTAATGAGTCCTTTAGTAAATCTTCCTTTAGTATCTCTTATCAACCGTTCCATTTCCTCTTTAGAACATAACCACATCCACCTTTTAAACCTTTCGGACAATGTAGTTCGCCTTTTCTCTCACCATGTTGAACAGTCCATAAACGCTTATTACAATTAGGACATTTAGGATTCTTACTACGATCAAGCTTCCTTTGCACAATTCTAGTTCCTACCATTTTCCTCCACGCCGAGACGTTGTTTAAGTTCATCTTCCATTGTTCCTTTTGACCATTGAGGCATATAATTCTCATCAAGAGGGATTTCATCCCAAAACTCATCAAGCTCTTTGGCGAGGCAACTCTTACAAATTATATCTTCTTCTGGAATATTATAACAAGCACATTTGGAACAATAAACTGAATGTTCATCTGGAATACTCATTTTCCATCCGACAAGCCGAGTTCTTTAGCAAAAATACACCAATTACATTTTCCACAATATTTCTCACAAAAACATTTCTTCTTAAATTCTTTGGCGAGAGATTGTTTGTAATAATCTTGTGAAGATTTCCAAATATCTTTAAAAAGATTCCAGTCTGCACCTGCTGTTGTTTCTATTCCAAAACTTTCGCAAAATATTCTTTTCATTTCAACAGTTTCTTTTATCACATCAGTCATCATTTTTCATCCTCCAAGCCTAAGCGTTTCTTGAATATAACTAACATAGATGGAAAATTAGCTGGTTTTCCAGTGTGATGTTTTAGTCTCCCATTAATCCATAATATTTTAGCTTTTGCTTGATTTAATTCAGCAAACCAAGTTGTTGAGGTATCTACCCTTAATAACATTACAATAGTCTTTCCTTTATTATTCTCTTCTATTGCTTTCCTAACCCATTTTAATGGTGTGCTATATGGTGGATTAACAAATGTTTTATTTTTCCAATCTATTAATAATCCATCTGTTTCAGGAGTTGGATTTAATGGACATGGATCAAACCAATCTCCGAATAATTCCATAATCCAATCATCTGTTTTGTAGTTATCGTTCATTTATCCTCCAAGCATAGTTCTTCTTTAAGTTCTTTAGCCCATTCAGTCCAACCATTCTCAGTCATTAAATCAAAAATTTCTTTTATCACTTCGGTTCTTATTTCTTCACGCATTCCAGGATAATGTCTTAATTGATGACTAAGAACACCTATCTTTCCAGAACACTTATTTAATTTAATACACTCTTCACTAATTAGCCTGTTAAGAACATCTTTTATTACTGTATCTTTTTTACTTTCCATTTGTATCCTCAGAGTTTCTATTGCCAATAGAAACCTTTATAAATAAATCGATGCACATTTAACTTTTTTCCTCCAAGCCGAGTCTTCTTTCAAAATCATTAAAGTATATTGTTAAATTCCCTTGAAGCACTAATAAGTGTTTTAATTCTAAATCACTATTATTGGCATAAGCAACTTGTATTCTTCTCATTAAAATCTGAGTTTCTTTGGCAAGGGCTTGTTTGAGTTCTTTTTCTAAATCCTCAGGTGGACCTATGATAGGTTCTGATTCTGAACATACAAGGTTCTTAAAAAATTGTTTTATTATATCTGTCATTATAACTCCTTGATAAATTTGGTGTACTCTTCATTGTTCATTCTTCTAAACTGTTCAATACTATCACTTACTTTATGAACGTGGAATACAGATAAGTCTTCAGTGTGAATTACTAAATAAGCAGGTACTCCTGTTTTAACATATAATTCATGTAATATTTCTCTCTCTATTTTGGTTCTTGACCATATCATTTGCTTTGCATTAATGATGTGTCTCTCATCGTTTAATCTTCCAGTTACTCCAAAGAATCCAACTATACCTCTGCCTGGTCTGAACTCAACAAAATCAATATCCACAGCATAACAACCACTTCCTAAAGTTCTATGCCACTGACTATATTCTCCAGGTCTAAAGCCTATTGTTTCTTTCTTTGATTCCATTTACAATATCCTCATGGTGTCTTGTACCAAATCAATATAAGTTTTAAATTCAGTGAAAGTGATCTTCTTGTATTTACCAGAACACTGTTTCCTGAACTGCTCGTGATGGTGTAATTCTCTGCCTTTTTCTTTGATAGCAATAGAGAAATTTTCTAGGAGGGCTAAGTCACTCTTAGGAATATGTAGCTTATCTAATTTATTTCTTCTTTCCTTGATATTTCTGATCTTCTCTTGGATCTCTATAGCTATCTGTTGTTTCTGTTTCCAGATTATATCTTGCTCTTGTCTATTCTTATTAGTAAGTTCGAGATCAACTTTACACTGTGCAAGTTCTCTCTCGTAATAATCAGTACCAGCAAATTCCATTAGAATCTTTTTTCTTAACCAATCAGAATATTTGCTTCCTCTACCTATATCAAGAATTCCAAATTTGTACAATAAATCAACACACTCTTTGTCAACATATCCTACAAGCTTTCTATTGCTTTTCACTATCTAATCTTGTTTTACAACGAGGGCATTCCTTCGGTTTCTCAACTCTAGATTCCCATTCGTACTTGCACTTAAAACAAGCTACCTCTTTTTCAGCCATGTCTTATATTACTACTATGATGTTTATATATTCTTCTATTGTAAAGGAGCTAGATTTCCATTGGAACACTTTTTAGATTGTAAGAATCTATTAAATGTAATATATTACATTAATAATATAATATATTATATTAATTATTTTAATATAATATATAATGTTTCCATTGGAAGTGGAGCAGTATTATCTTACCTTAATTGACCTTTTCTAGAAGGGTGTTTAACATTACTCTTTCTCCTACCAGCATGATGTAAAGAAGTATGTTCTTCTATTGTTAATACCTTCAAATTACACAACCTATTATCTCTTTTATCCTCGTTAATGTGATGAACAATTTCCCATCTACTCAGTTTTCTCTTTAGTTTCTTTTCCATTAATAACCTATGTACTGGCCTATATTTACCATCTACACATTTCATAGCATAACTGTTACTCATCCATTAATAAATAGCCTCAAATTAATAAACCTTACCATTTCCATTGGAACTAGAGGGCTGTGTAGATCACCCAAAAGAGGGTAGATCAAATGGAAATCAATCTAGTATCACTATTAGTTGGCAAGGATGACCTACCAGCCCAGTTAGAATTATAGAATTAAAAGTAAAAAAAGGTTTGTAAACTACCTATATATGAACGAGTAGAGAGGTAGGGAATCTGGAATGCATAAACCAGAAGGCCTCTCCACCCATTACAATAAAGTTACTTGTGTTTCAAGTAGTTCTCAAGAGCAATCAAAGCTGGAGCTACAAGTAAATAATATTCATTATTCCCATATCTCACTGCTGATCCCGCTAGAAAAACATACACTGCAGCTTTACCAAACTTCCAAGCTGTCTTCTTCCAATTTAATTTTGCCATTTATTTAACCTCCTTTTATGAAATTACAATTTTGAATAAAAAGCCTCCAACGGCCAATCCACTAGTGATCATGAATCCAATCACCCAACGGAACATTTTAATTCTCGCCTCATTAGTCATCGCTTTCTGTTCTGTGACTCTTACTCTTCCATTAATATGATCTAACTTATTTATTATTATTTTTATATCTTTGCATAATCCAGTTTGTTGAGTCTTCAGGATAGCAATGTCTTCTTTGACTTCTATGATTAGTATGTCACTCTTTCTTCTATACATTTTCTTAGTCTTCTTTATTTTTACCATGGTTCATACACACTAGAGATTTATTCTTTTAATCTCTTATAAGTATCATAATGGTGGATGACTATACCCTTAAAGTTTGGATCGTATTTGTAATGTTCCTCTACGTTAGCCATCTCACGTTCCATTGCATCATTTCCTAATTTCCAAAAAGAAATATCTTTGAATTGATCATTATCTATGGTCTCGAACCCCACATAGAAAGGCACCCTAAGCCATTTCAAGGGCTTCTCAGCTAGTTTTATTGTACCTTCTGAGGTTTGTGCATAAGACATCAAACAAACGAATATAGATGTATTAGCTGAGTCGTAATGCTGTTTAGGCAGCCAAGTTCCTACATCAACTGAAATGTTCAGATGTTCTTGACTCATGACTTTGTCAAAGTCTCTCAAATAAGAAATTAATTCATCCTTTCCTGAGAATTCAATATCTAAATGAATTGTTTCAAATAAGCCCCAGGAGGCATACTTCTCTGCTTCTGCTATAATCCTATCAACCTTTAAAGGACTTTGAGCTCCGATCAAAGCATGAACTTTAATACCCCAGCCTTGAAGATATTTTACACTCTCCTTTTTAGGATTCGCTAAGAACACTCTTGTGATATTTTTATTTTTACAAAGGTTTACTAGGTTAGTCCAATCCTTCTTGGCTAAGTACCACACCCACATAACTCTCTCAGGCTTGTTAGCTTTGTAACGCAACAGTCTCTTAATCCAGTTCGTTATTTTAGTCCAATTCATTTTAGAATCCTAGAACAGTGATATTATCCAAGATAACTTTAAGTCCTCCATTAGAGACTCTTACTCCAATAGCAACCATATTCTGCTCTGACCAATCAGCACCACTATAAAACCTGTTCATAGCACCATTAGTTGTTAACGGACCATCAATATGAGAAGTTGCAGCCCCTCTCAATAAAGCTAGTGATCCTCCGATTAGAGGAAGATCTGTGTAATTTGTTGCAGAACCAATTCTCATCTCAATAAAACCATTCCATGCAGTAGAACTATTCTGATTAGCATATTCTAGAACATAATTTGACATTGCTAACAATCCTCCGGAGATTGTGTTCGCAGGAACTATTACTGATCCTACTAAAACAGGGTCTGTTCCTGAAGTATTAAAAGCGTTCTGAGTTTTGTCATCATCAACAAACTTCCATAATTCTCTAGCAAATAACACATCGCCATCTGATTTGTCAGGTATTGTCATTCTATTATTAACCTCTTATTTCTTTTATATATTGACTACAGACATATATAGGACTAGAGAACCTCCAGTGTTGTAACTATTTGAAGCTCATTAGTACCATCAAAAAGAATACTACCAAAGCCTTCTCTCTGATATAAACTCCCTGTATCTCCAGCTCCGCTTTGGAACAATCCAAATTCAGAAACAATTAGTCCACTTAATTGAGTTGAAGAAAAATCACCTTGGAATCCAGCCTTCTGAGTCTCAGAAAAATCAGGACTTCCTGTAATAAAAGCTCTTGAATGCTCAGCTACTAAGGTGATGTTATCTACACTAACTGCCCCACTCCCACTTCCTATTCCAACTGAAGAAATAAAATTATTAGGAATATCACTACCTAAGGCAAACGCTACTCTTTGTCTTCCAAAATTTGTAAATACCATTTTATAATTTTAATTTCTTTGCAATAAATGCAATCCTTTGAGCAGCAGTAGTAAGCTTATCATACTCGTCCTTCTCTGTAATAGTTGCCTCAGTAATCTTGCTTAAAAGATCATCATGTTCTGCTTCGGTTTCAACAAGGATATAATCATCATCCTGCTCTAAGATTATAATATCTCCAATTAACTCTTTTAATTTAACCTCATCAATCTTACCGCCAAAACCATACTTTTTCATTATGCAGCCACCATTTTATACCCTTTAATAACAAACTCACAAGGTTGTGTTGCAATAGCAGCAGATAATGTCACAAAAAATTCTTGTTGCATCCAATCAGTTAAATTAGTATCATGCCTTGCTATTCCAGTCGCAGCAGTACTAGTTACAGATTTAATAGCACAAGCTAAAAATTCACTATTAGTTGTTTGTTGCCTAAAATATCCTATGGCAGTATCAAAACCTGAAGAAGTGTGAACTGTGGACGAAGTAAACGTAGTGATACCTGTTCCTAACACACCAAGCTTAAAAGTTGTTGGTGCTCCACCAGCAGCTGTTTGTGTTATAGATGCTAATATATGAAGTGATTCATCTGTGCTTGAGAAAGTTCCAGCAGGAATAAGAATACTTCCTATTATTGTTTCTCCAGCCACTGCAGCATCTCCACTGTTAACAGCTATAAATTCAAAACCACCGCCTCCACCAGCAGCTGCAGCGCCCCAGTAAGGCTCTCCAGTAGTTCCACTAGTAAACAGTATACTTCCAGGCCCAGTAGGAGCTAAACCTTTAAACTGTGCCCCACTTGCAAAAGCCATCGTTCCTAGATCACTGCCTGTAAAAGCAAGATTAGAAAACTTGTTTACTTCACTAGGAAATAGTTCATCGTTTGTTCCTTTTGGAAAATCACCTTCACCCATTTTTAACTCCTTTTAATAGACCCTTTGCATATTTATAATTTTCTATCATCAGAAAAAGAACCCTCCGCTTGCAACTGTACTTTGAGGCCCTCTAAAATCACCTAAGAAGTGTAAAGGATTAGCAATGAAGCTTCCTGTTGCACTTCCTAAAATTCCATTACCTGACCAGAAAGGATTCGTAGCAGCTCCAGAAGCGTACTCGCTTCCAGCCCCACCATTAAAGATTTGTGTCAGATCGTCACTTCCAACAAACCTATTATAAAATCTTAAATCATCTATAAAAAAGTTCCTATGCCTGTTAAACCCGAACTGGTCAGACCCTAACGTCCCAGGCAGGAAGAAAGTTCCACTAGCATTTATTTGTAATCCCGAAGTTCTCATAACAATTGGATCAGTTCCTGTTTCAATATTACTTCCAGTATCAGATAAGTCTCTTGTAATAAACCATACTGTCCCACTTTTTCTTAATGCAATATGATGCCAGTCACTTACCGTTGCAGAGTTTATGGATCCAGCAGTTATCGCACTAAGCCCTGAATTAACTTGTGAGTCTCCATCGCCTCCAGCAAACGTAACAAAACCTCCTGAAGTCATAGCAGTCTGCCACACTCCACTTGTAGTATCACTGATTCTCCAGTTAGAAACCATAGCAACATTACTAGCAGCTCCAGAGGTTTTAACCCAGTACATAC